>Ga0172370_10004227_pt1 | contig 19324 bp, 18 predicted proteins | sample LakKiv5m_FD_114538 | JGI IMG/M metagenome (GOLD analysis project Ga0172370, IMG submission 114538) | Freshwater microbial communities from Kabuno Bay, South-Kivu, Congo - kab_022012_11.5m | ecosystem: Environmental > Aquatic > Freshwater > Lake | place: Democratic Republic of the Congo...
CAATGCTGTTGTAGATGGAACACCATTTACACCAGTAGCTACAACTACTTACACTGTAACTGGTACAGATACTAATTTATGCGTAAACACTGACCAGGTTATTGTAAATGTAAATCCTTTACCGGTACTTACTACAAGTGGTGATGCAAATATATGTTTTGGAGATTCAGTTAATTTAAGTGCTACAGGCGCATTTACTTATGTATGGTCGCCAGCAACATGGTTGAATGACTCAAATATTTTTAATCCTATTTCTACGCCAACAGGGAATATAACTTATACTGTTACGGGAACAATTGCAGGATGTTCAAATTCTGCAAATGTAACAATAATAGTGAATCCTATTCCTGTTATAAGTGTTAGTAATGACACGACAATTTGTGCTGGTAGTACTATTACATTATATTCAAATTCAAATGGGATGGTACATTTTTGGAATACAGGGGAATTTGGACTTGAAATTAATGTTAGTCCTTTAATTACTACAAGTTATATGGTAACTGCGATTATTGCAAATTGTAGTGATTCCGCAAATATTGTTGTGACTGTAAATCCTGCTCCTATAGTAACTGCTTCTGGTAGTACAACTGTTTGCGCAGGGACTTCTTTAAATTTAGCTGCAACTGGAGGAATAACATATTCTTGGAGTGATGGTTCAACCGGAACTCCCTTAACTGTAAATCCATTAATAACCACAACTTATATGGTTACTGGTACAGATGGAATAGGATGTAGTGATACATCAAGTGTTACAGTTTATGTTAATCCTTTGCCAAATGTTACAATCTCATCTTTGTCGAGCGTTTGTATAGCTGGACAGAATGTTGTTTTAACAGGTACACCATCCGGATCAGTTTTTTCTGGTCTTGGTGTTACGGGGTCTTTGTTTTCGCCTAGTTTTGCGGGAGCTGGAATTCATACTATTACCAACACTTATACTGATAGTAATGGTTGTATTGGTATTGATTCAACTTCAATTGAAGTTATTGCAGTGCCAACAATGTCAGCTTTTGGATATGCTGGTGGAGACACTCTTAACGATTTTGTTATTGTAGGGGATTTCTCAGGTGGGCCAGTAGAGATGATTGTTAATAGTGTTACTTATTATCCTTATTTACAAAACAATACTACTGCTATTTTTAGTGGTGTTAAAATAAAGGATAATCAGTTGTTGTTGTTACAATACTCAAACTTAAGTGGATGTTTTATCTATCAAGTTTATATTGGAGTGAATGAGACAAAAGGCGAAGATATTAGTGTAAATTTTTACCCTAATCCATTCAGTGATTATTTGAATGTCACTATTCCAAAAGGGAATTATGAAGTATCCATAATAGATATGCTTGGACGAAATGTTCGTAGTATTTCTGTCACAGGAGACTTTAAAATTCAAAGAGATGATTTAGTAGAAGGTTTGTATCTTCTTCAAATTAACTCTAATGGGAAGCTTGTTTTTTCAGACAAGTTGAAGGTTCAAAATTAATCATTAAATAATATATTAAATCCCCAAACCGTTTGGTTTGGGGATTTTTTTATTATGTTATACTTATAGTATAAGTCTTATTTAATGAGATAAAGTCGTGCAATTATTAGCTTAATTTATATTTAATATGCAAATAAATCTACAAGGTAAAAATATGAGTGTGACAGAAGCGGTGCATGATTATGTTATAAAAAGAATTACAAATTTAGGTAAGTTACTTACTGGTATTGAAGAAAAGAATGGAGAAGTTGGAGTATTTTTTGATGTTGCTAAAATAACAAACCACCATAAATCTGGTGATGTTTATCGTGCAGATTGTTCTGTAATGATTGATGGGGAAAAATTTTATGCTAGTTCAGAAAAAGAAGATTTATATGAAGCAATTGATGAAGTAAAGGAAAATTTATTTAGAGAAATTAGACGTTTAAAAAATAAAAAAGAAGCATTATTTCTTCATGGAGCAAATAAAGTTAAAAGTATTTTAAAAGGTTTTATAAATTGGAAGAAATAAAATTTATATAATCTACTTCTTTTTTACCTTCCGGTAAAACTTTTTTAATTAAAAATTTATTATCTTTAATTATTGCATCTGTGATAATTATTCTTTTGTTGTTCTTAAAAAAGAATGTTCTAGGCCAATTATAATAGGCACGAAATTTGTTGTAATTTTTTATCGGGTTATCATTAAGATTTATTAATCCATTTTCTTTTTTTATTTTTTTACAATAAGTTGCTTGTGCTTCATCTTGAGAGATTATTTTTATTTTATTCTCTATGATTAAAGGGAGTGTTTTAATTAAAAGTTCTCCACCAATTTTAGTTAATTTTTTTCGTAATTCAGGTGCTTTTTCATTAGGAGATATTTCAATTATTTCTTTTGCAATAATTGGCCCAGAGTCCATTTTTAATTCCATTTTTTGTATTGTTATTCCAGTTTCTGTATCTCCATTTAAAATAGCAGATTCAACAGGTGATGCTCCACGATATTTAGGGAGTAAAGAATAATGAATGTTTATAGAGCCTAATTTTGGTAAATTAATTAATTTTTCTGGTAAGATTTTTCCATAAGCTACAATAATAAATAAATCATTATTTTTTTTCTTTAATTGATCAATAAAAGATTCATCAAATTTTTCTGGTTGTAAATATTTAATGTTATGTTTTTCAGCCCAAATTTTTACTGGTGGGGGGGTTATGATCATTTTACGTCCTTGTGGTTTATCTGGAGAAGTAATAATAAATGATGGTATATATTTACTTTTTTTTAAAAAGTCTAAAGTTTCGCTTGCTAAATCTGGTGTACCAAAAAATATAAAATTTAAGTTATTTTTTTCATTTTTCATAAATCATTAAAATAATAAGAAATTTTTTATTATTTTTTTTAATAAAAATTAATGTATAATGTATATTATATCATATATTAAAGATATTTTATAAAGAAATAAAAATCATTGTTTATTATGTTATAATTTAATTGGTCTTTTTTATAAAAAATTAAATTTTAAAATTTTAAGGAAATATTATGAATTATCAAGAAGAATCATTAAAATTACATGAAAATATGAGGGGAAAACTTGAAATAAGGTCAAAAGTTTTAATAAATTCAAGAGATGATTTGTCGTTGGTTTATACTCCAGGAGTTGCAGAGCCATGTAGACATATTGCAAAAAATAAAGAAGATGTTTATAAATATACAATTAAAGGAAACTGTGTTGCTGTTATTTCTGATGGAACAGCTGTTTTAGGTTTAGGAGATATAGGAGCAGAGGCTGGAATTCCTGTAATGGAAGGAAAATCTGTTTTGTTTAAGGAATTTGCAAATATAGATGCATTTCCTATATGTCTTGCATCAAAGGATGTTAAGAAAAATATTGAAACTATAAAAAATATCTCTCCTGTATTTGGTGGGATAAATCTTGAAGATTTTAAAGCTCCGGAATGTTTTGAAATTGAATTAGCACTGCAAGATTTAGGGATTCCAGTAATGCACGATGACCAGCATGGAACAGCTGTTGTTGTGTTGGCAGCATTACTTAATGCATTAAAAGTTGTTAATAAAAATTTATATGATATTCGAATAACAATATCTGGGGCAGGAGCAGCAGGAACAGCAGTTACAAAATTATTAATAAAAAAAGGAGTAAATCCTGAAAAAATAGTGTTATGTGATACAAAGGGTATAATTTATGCAGGTAGAGATAATTTAAATGATTTTAAGAAAGAACTTGCATTACTTACTAATGTAAATCTTATTAAGGGAACATTAAGAGATGCAATGAAAGGGTCGGATGTTTTTATAGGAATATCTACAAAAAATTTAGTTGACAAGGAAATGATAAAATCAATGGCTAAAGATTCAATTGTTATAGCTATGGCAAATCCAGATCCTGAAATACTTCCAAATGATGCAAAAGAGGCAGGTGCAAGAATTGTTGCAACAGGAAGAAGTGATTTTCCTAATCAAGTAAATAATGTCCTTGTATTTCCAGGAATATTTCGTGGAGCTCTTGATGTTAGAGCAACTATGATAACCACTGAAATGAAGATAGCAGCAGCAGAAGCACTTGCTTCAATTATTAAAAAACCAACAGAAGAGTGTATATTGCCTTATGCTTTAGATAAAAGTGTAGTACCAAAAGTTGCAGAAGCAGTAAAAAATGCTTGGTTAAAATATGTATCTCATAAATCTTAATTTGTTTAAGATTAAATTTTTTGAAATTCTTCTTTTAAATCTTTTGCATGATCAATAAAAAGTGTTCCATTTAAATGATCTGTTTCATGTTGAAAAATTTGAGCTAAAAGTCCAGAAGCTCCTCTTGTAAATTTTTTACCATTTTCATCATATGCAGTTATTGTAGCCTTTTTTGATCTGTGAGTTTTTCCATAAAGCCATCGCACAGAGAGACATCCTTCTGGTAACCATTCTTTTTCACGAGAAAGTCTTGATATTTCAGGATTAATAAATACCAAATCTTTAGGAGCTTCTTTTTTTTCTGTTGGCAATCCTTCTCCTCGTACAAAATCTTTATCAAATATTTTTCCAGAAACAACAAAAATTCTAAGAGAATATCCTATTTGAGGTGCGGCGATAGCAACTCCATCGTTTTGACTTCTCAAAGACATAGACATTTCTTTAAGAACTTTTTGTATTTTAGGAGTTGTAATTTCAGGCACAGATAATTCTTTGGCTTTTTGCCTTAAAATTTTATCTTCTTTTTGAACAATATTACGCATTGTTTTAATTTTACTTTATCTCTTTTAAATATTCTAAAAGTTTTATTAGTTTAACAGTCTCTTGAGATCGATTAGACATATTACGTACGATTACTGTTTTATCTAGAGCTTCCTTTTGTCCAAATATTAAAGCAAATGGAATAGATAATTTTTCAGCTATAGCAAGCTGTGCCCCAAGACTATCTTTAGAGAGAGATTGAGCTATTGGAATGTGAGCTTTACGTAATATTTCAATTATATTTAAACTTTTTAATTTTGCTTCTGTTCCAAGTTGAATAAAATATATTTTTGGTTTTTTTAAGATTCTAGGAGAAAGTTTTTTATACCAAGAAGATTCTATTACTCTATCAACTCCAACAGAGAATCCAACTGCTGGAACATCTTTTTTACCACCTAATTGTTTTGCTAAATAATCATATCTTCCGCCACCTGCGATAGTTAAAGGTGTTCCATCTTCAGATCTTTTTTCTTCAATTACCTCAAAAACTGTTCTTGTGTAATAAGAAAGTCCACGTACTAAATTTTTATTTATATTATATTGAATACCCATTTCTTCTAAGTATTCCAATACTTCTTTGAAGTGTTTTTTACAAGAAGGGCAAAGAAAACTAACTGAATCTGGTGCATTTTCATTTATTTCTTTTGTTTTAAGGTCTTTTGAATCAAGTATTCGATGAGGATTTGTTTTTAAACGTTCAAGATCTATTGATGGTAAATTGTTGATATGTTTTTTGTAGTAATTCGTAAGTTCTTTTATGTATCCATTTCGACATTCTTTATCACCGATTGAGTTGATATCAATTGAAAGATTAGTTGCTCCTGCTTCTTCTAAAATACTCATACCTGCTTTTATAACTAATGCATCCATTATGCTTTTGTCACTTCCTAGAGAATCTAAATCAAATTGATAAAGTTGTCGGTATCTACCACGTTGAGGGTTATCGTGCCTGAAAGATGGTCCATATTGATAAAACATTATTGGTTGTGGGAATGTTTGCATTCCGTGTTGTATATAAGCACGCATAAGTGGGGCAGTGTGTTCTGGTCTGAGTGCTAAATGATCTCCACCTTTAGTTTTAAGTGTATACATTTCTTTATCTACAATATCTGTACCTTTTCCAACTCCTCTAGTAAAAACTTCTTTGTGTTCTAATATAGGTGTTTCAATTGGTTTGAATCCATAATATACAGCAACTTCTTGAGCTTTTTCAAAAAAACCTTGGAAATTATAATATTCTTCATTCATTATATCTCTCATTCCTTTTGGAGAGATAAGATCTTTTGTTTTAGCACTTGTCTTAGTTGTTTTTGTTTTACTCATATAATTTTTTGTAGTGATTTATATTTCACTACTTTTATTCAACCTGTTTATAATTACCAGGTAAAATACTTACTTTATTTATTGGTAATAAACGCAAAAATGCTTTTCCAACGATAAGTTTTTTTTCTAATGGGCCCCAAGATCTTGAGTCTGAACTTGCGATTCTATTGTCTCCCATTACATAATATTCATTTTCTTTTAATTCTAAAACAAGATCATTATTTGAAGTATTTTTTACATATGGTTGATCAAGTTTTAAACCATTTTTGTTTTCTTTGTTAAAAATAGTTACATCGCTTCCGTTTATATTAATTTTTTCACCTGGAAGACCAATAATTCTTTTTATAAAAAATTTTTTTATATCATTTGGATATCTAAAAATTACAACATCACCTCTTTGTGGATCTTTGAATTTATAAGATATTTCATCAACTATTAAATATTGTCCGTTTTCGAAAGTAGGGTACATTGAAGATCCTGAAACAACGAAAGGCTGTGCTATAAATAATCGAATAGGTATAACTATTGCTATTGCTATTATAGTAAATCTTGTTAATTCCCAAAGAGCTTGCCATCCAGATTCTTTTTTCTCAATATTTTTTCTCATAATTTTTTTTAGATTCTTTTTTTATTTTGTATTGTTGTATTCTATCATAAAAATTCCTTGACACAATAGAGATTTGTCTGATGTAATTAAAAATTATAAATTAAAAAGAATATTTTTTTGTTATTATTAGGGTATGAAATTAATTGTTGGGTTAGGAAATCCAGGGAAAGAATATGAAAATACAAGACATAATACAGGGTGGATTATTTTAGATTTTATTTTAAATAAAAAAGTTGAATGGCGAGAAAGTTCAGGGACAAAATTGTTTTATTTTAAAGATTCTATTGCGGGGAAGTCGGTTGAATATATAAAACCAACAACATTTATGAATAATTCTGGTGTTACTGTTTTACATGTTAAAGATAAACATAAATTATCTTTAAAAGATATTGTGGTTGTATATGATGATGTTGATCTTCCTTTAGGAAAAATAAAAATTTCTTTTGATAGATCTTCAGGTGGGCATAATGGATTGGAATCAATTATTAAAAAATTAAAATCAAGAGAATTTGTAAGAATTAGAATTGGTATATCTCCTGAAACTCCAACTGGGAAATTAAGGAAACCAAAAGGAGAGCAAGCTATTTTGAAATTTTTATTGGGGGAATTTAAAAAAGATGAGCTTAGTGAACTTAAAAAAGTATCTAAAAAAGTAGAGGAAGCACTCGAGGTTATTTTTTCTGAAAGTAAAGAAAAAGCAATGAGTTTGTATAATTAATTTATATTTCTTTTATAGCTTCTATTATTATACTTTTTTCTCCATTACGAAGAGAGACTTTCCCGGTTAGTGCAATGCATTTTTCTGGGATTAAAACTTTCGTTAATCCTGTAAAAATTTTTGGGAATACAACTGCTTCAATTCCATCAGTTAAATCTGCAATTCTAAGAAAAGCCATACGCTCATTGTTTTTAGTTACTACTTGTCTTACATTTTCAATAATACCACCGATTGTTATAGGCATTCCGTTTCCAATTTCTTCTTTTATTTTTTTAATATTTATATCTCGTTTTTCTAATTTTTCACGAATACGATCAAGTGGGTGACCTGAAATATAAAGTCCCAATAATTCTTTTTCCCAAGCAAGTTTTTCTTGTTTAGTTTCTTCTTTTTGTTCTTCTAATGATAATTTTGCTTTTACTCCACCAATAGATCCAAAAAGGGAATCTTGTGTAGACACTGAGCGTGATTCTTTATTGAATGCTAATAATTTTTCTAGATTACCAATAATAGTATTTCTTTTACCAAAATCACCCATTGCTCCAGATTTTGCTAGCGCTTCAACTGATTTTTTATTTAAATTTTTATGATTAATTCTTTCAAAGAAATCTTCTATTGAATTAAATTTTCCATTTTTTGTTCGTTCTTCGATAATTGCATTAGCTATGTCGTAACCTAAGTTTTTTATGGTATATAGTCCAAAGCGGATTGTTCTTCCTGTGTTATGGTTAGATCCTACAATTATAGTAAAATCTTCGAAGCTTTCATTTATATTAGGTGGAAGAACGTTAATATCCATCTTTTGGCATTCATGCACTATTTCAGCAACTTTTTCTACGTCTCCTGATTCAGATGTTAAGACTGCTGTCATATATTCAACAGGGTAATTTGCTTTCATATATGCAGTTTGATATGCGACACGTCCATAACTTGCTGAGTGAGCTTTGTTGAATCCATAAGCAGCGAAAGGTTCTATTTGATTCCAAAGTTCTGTTGCTTTTTTAAGAGGCCATTTACTATGTTCAACTGTTCCATTAATGAAATGATCTTTTTGTTTTTCCATTTCTTCTGGAATTTTTTTACCGACAGCTTTACGGAATTTATCTGCTTCACCCCAACTGTATCCAGCAATATTTATAGCGATTAAAAGAAGGTCATCTTGGTAAATAAGAACACCATAAGTTTGTTTTAATATTGGTTCAAGGGCAGGGTCAAAATATTTTACTAATCTTGGATTGTGTTTACGTTCAATATAAAGAGGTATGAACTCCATTGGCCCTGGACGATAAAGAGCGACCATAGCGTTTATGTCATGTATTGAAGTAGGTTTAAGTTCTTTTAAATAACGAGTCATACCCGCTCCATTTAATTGGAAAAGACCCATTGTTTCTCCGCGAGTTAGCATTTCGAAAGTTTTTTTATCAGTAAGATCTATTTTATCAATATCTATAATTGTGTTGTGTATTTTTTTTACGAGTTTTACTGCGAGAGCTAGAATTGAAAGATTTCTAATTCCCAAGAAGTCGAATTTTGGTAAACCAGCATCTTCAATACTATACATATCGTATTGAGTAATTATGTTTCCACCTTTAGGGTCTAATTGTATTGGAGAAAATTCATAAAGTGGACGAGGGGCGATAACTACTCCAGCAGCATGGACTGAAATGTGTCTTACGCAACCTTCCATTTTTTTGGCTAAATCTATTATTCTCTTTGTGTCTGATTCTTTTTTGTATGCTTCTTTTAATTCAGGAACTATTTCCATCGCATGGTCTATTGTCATTGGCATTCCTTGTGACCCAAGTGGGATCATACTAGAGATTCTGTCTCCTACAGTATATGGATATCCAAGTGCTCGAGCTACATCACGTACTGATCCTTTTGCCATCATCGTTCCAAAAGTTCCTATTTGAGCTACTTTGTCTTCTCCATATTTACTTTTTGCATAAGCGATTATTTCATCACGACGATTATCAGCATAATCCATATCTATATCAGGAAGAGATGGACGTTCTGGGTTTAAAAATCTTTCAAATGGTATTTTGTAATCAATAGGATCTACGTTAGTAATACCAAGAAGGTAAGTGGTGAGTGATCCAGCGACACTTCCTCGGATATTTGTATAAATTCCATTTTCATGAGCATAACGAAGTAGGTCTCCAACAACAAGAAAATATGTAGGATATCCTTTTTGTTTTATAATTCCAAGTTCATATTCTAATCTTTTTAAATATTCTTCTGTTTGAGGTAATTCTCTAAAAGCAAAACCTTTATAAGCTAAATCTCGCAACATTTCGTCAGCTGTTGTATTTAGAGGAATAGGGAAATCAGGGAAGTATGCTTTTCCTAATTCTAAATCATAATCTTCGCACATATCTGCTACTATTTTTGTATTTGATACAGCTTCTGGAACATCCTTAAAATATTTTAAAGCTGTTTTCTCGTCAATTAAAGAAAAATCATCTACTCCGAATTCTAATTTTCCAGTATCTTTTATATCTGATCCAGTGTTCACCATAAGAAGAGTATTGTGTGCTTCATGGTCATCAATACATAAATAATGTGAGTCTTGTCCTGCTACAACTGGGATGTTGAATTTCTTTCCTAGAGCTACTATTCCATCTCTAAGTTTTTTGTCATTTTCTACGTGTGGATGAGAATGAACTTCTAAAAAGTAATTTTCTTTCCCAAAGATATCTTGATGTTCTTTTATTAATGCTTCTGCTTTTTCAAGATTATCTGCGAGTACTGCTTGGGAGAGTTTACTTCCCATGCATCCAGACATACAAATAATACCTTCATGATATTCCTTTAATATTTCTTCATCCATGCGAGGTTTGTAATAATAACCTTCAAGATTCGCAAGGGTGATCAGTCTCATTAAATTTTTATATCCAGTTTTATTTTTTGCAAGTAAAGTTAAATGATATCTTTTATTATCTATTCCAGGTTCTTTATCTTTGCGACTACGTTCAGCGATATAAGCTTCAACACCTATGATAGGTTTGATTTCTGCTTTCTTTGCTTCTTTATAAAATTCAATAGCGCCGTACATATTACCATGATCAGTTACAGCTAAAGCATCCATGCCGTTTTTTTTAGCAGTTTTTACCATGTCCTCGATTTTAGAAAGCCCATCGAGTAGGGAATAATGAGAATGCGTATGTAAATGGATAAATTTTCCAGCCATTGTTAAAATATATCACCCAGTAGTGAATTTTGAAAGGGCACGAAGTGCGCTCTTTCAGAGTTCTTTCAAAATCTACTACTGGGTATCATATTTTCTTAAAAAATCTTAAAATATAAGGCAATATATTCTCCACTTGAAAAGACTTGACTATTTTTTCAATATGTGTATAATTAGAACAAATATAGTAATTTTGTAAAGTAAATAGTAATAACTAAAAATTCAGAAAATGAGAAAAATGGCTTTAGCTCTGGCATCATTATTCGTTGTAATAATGATTACCAGCCTTGTAGCGCCAGAGGTAAAGGCGCAAAAAAGAGGTGGACCAACTAAGTTTTATATGTTGGGTGGTGTAGGCACTATGTATAATGCCGACCTTAGACACATTTCTGGCGATGAAGTAGTTCCTAGTTTTGAAATTGGTTATACACCAATATCCAATCAACAGGTAAGTTTAACAACTGGTCTTCGTATGAGACCTTGGACTCATTATAGTCCAGTTGGAAAAGATTCTGTATGGATTGAAGATCCAAATGATTCTATTGATGGTGGTAACTTTAAAAAGTTTTATCACAAGGCAACTACTATTTTAGTTACTGTTGGAGTTTCTGGTGGTAAAGAAAATGGTTTCGGAGGAGGAATTAATACAGCTATTGGATTAGGTTGTTCCGAAATCCATGATGTGTTACGTACATCTGCAGTTTGGGATTTTTCCTTACAGGGAGAATACCGCTTTGCTAAAAAGTACAACGTTTTTGTTAACCTAACTTATTCATACCTTTTTTCCAATAAACAGTTTGGTAAAAATGGTTTTAATGTTGGAGTTAATGGAGGTTTTGGAATAAAATTTTAACTTCCAAAATATTATTTAAAAAGGTTACATCATTGTATGTAACCTTTTTTTTATTTTAAATTTACTGCTAAATATGAAGATATAATTGCTGCAGTTTCTCCTCGTAAAGTTAAATTTCCTAAAGAAGATATTTTAAAGTCCGCACTACGGGCTTTTTTTATTTCTTCTTCTGTCCATCCACCTTCAGGACCAATAAAAATATTTATTTTTTCACACTTGGCGGCTAAACCGCCAAGTGGTTCTCCAGAAAGATCAAATAAAATATTTGTTTCGTCTTTTTTACATAATTCTAAACTTTTTTCAAAAGATGTTGGTTCTAAAATTTCTGGCACACTTATGCGTCCTGATTGTTCAGACGCTTCTTTTGCTATTTTTTGTAATCTTTCTAAATTTAATCCAGTTTTTATTGTTCGAGCGGAAATTATAGGAACTATTTTAAATATTCCTACTTCTGTTGCTTTTTGAACAACTAGTTCAAAATTTTCTTTTTTTAATACAGCACAAAATAATGAAACTTTTTTAAGATTAATATTTTCTTTTTTTAGGTCTATTATTTTTACTATTACATTTTTTTTAGAAATTTCTTTAATTTCTTCTAAGGCAACAGTGTCTTTTCCATTACATAATTCAATTTTCTCTCCAATTTCAAGTTTTAGTACTTTTGTGATTTGGTGCGCTATATCACCACTTATTTCAAGCTGTTCTTGAGATAAATCAAAATTATCTATAAATCTATGAATTTTTGCCATATCGTTATACTAACACAAATAGTAAAATTTTTTCAGGTCCTCGGGTCGCCTTCAGCTCAACCAGACCATTAAAAAATTTTCTATTTGTTTATTAGATTATGTTATAATAAATTTATGAAATTATTTAATAAAAATAAAAAAATTAAAGTGGGTATTAATGGTTTTGGTAGGATCGGTCGTGCGTTTTTGAAAGTCGCATGGGAGAGACCTGACATCGAAATAGTTGCTGTGAATGATTTAGGAGATATAGATAATATGGCTTATTTGTTAAAACACGACACTGTTTATAGAAATTGGGATCATGATATTAAAACAAATGGAAACGAGATAATAATAGATAAGAAGAAAGTAAAAGTTCTTGCGGAGAAAGATCCATCAATGCTTCCTTGGAAAGATTTAAAAGTAGATGTGGTTGTTGAATCAACTGGACTTTTCACTACTTATGATAAAGCGAATGCTCATATTAAAGCTGGAGCAAAGAAGGTTGTGATTTCTGCGCCAGTGAAACCCTCCTCCGCCGAGGCTTCGGACGGGCAAGGGAAGGTGAATGGGGAAACTATTTTATTAGGAATTAATGAAGAAAAGTTCGGAACTTGTGATATTACTTCTAACGCTTCTTGTACGACAAATGCTGCAAGTCCCTTGATAGGAATTTTAGACGAAGCTCTTGGAATTGAAAAAGCTATTTTAAATACTGTTCACGGATATACTGCTTCACAAGGGATTGTCGACGGTCCAAATAAAAAAGATTTTCGTGAAGGACGCGCTGCAGCGCAAAATATCGTGCCTTCTTCTACTGGAGCTGCGATCGCTGTAACCAAAGCATTCCCAAAACTTTCTGGACTTTTTGATGGCATATCAATGCGTGTGCCTGTGCCAGCTGGGTCTATTGTAGACGTAACTTTTATTTCTAAGAAAAAGACTTCAGCAGAAGAAGTGAATGAAATTTTAAAGAAAGCAGCAAAAGATTCTCGTTGGGAAAAAGTTTTTTCTGTTACTGAAGATGATTTAGTTTCGTCAGATATTTTAGGTGAATCTCATGCATCAATTGCTGATTTGAAGATGACGAGAGTTGTGGGTGGAAATTTAGTAAAAGTTCTTGGTTGGTATGATAACGAAATGGGGTATACATATACATTAGTAGATCATGTAATTAAGACGGGTAATACTATATAAATAATTATGAAAATATATATTGGAAGTGATCATGCGGGGTATGAATTGAAAGAGAAATTAGCTCTTTATTTGAAAGAGCTTGATCTTGGTTATGAAGTTGAAGACAAAGGTGCTTTTAATTTTGTCGGGACAGATGATTATCCTGATTTTATTAAGCAAGTTGCAGAAGCAGTAGCAGAAGACAAAGGAAGCTTTGGGATAGTTTTAGGAGGTTCAGGTCAAGGCGAAGCAATGTGCGCAAACAGAATTTCTGGAATTCGTGCAGCTGTTTTTTATGGACAAGAATTACCTAAGGGAACAATAGATGAAGAAGGACATAAAAGTGCAGATACTTTTGAAATAATTAAACTTGTGCGTGAACATAATGATGCAAATATTTTATCTATAGGTACGCGTTTTGTTACAGAAGATGAAGCGAAATTCGCTGTGGAGTTATTTTTGAATACAAAATTTTCTGGAGACGAAAGACACATTAGAAGAATAAATAAATTTTAATGATAGAAATAATCCCTGCAGTATTATCTAGAAATTATGAGGATATGAAAAATAAAATCGCATTAGTGCGAGGAGTTCTTCCTGTTGTTCAGATAGATTTATGTGATGGTGTTTTTGTTCAAAATACAACTTGGCCTTTTTCTACAGGTGGTGCAAACGATGTGAATTTTCAAAGAATTTTAAATGAAGAAGAAGGTATGCCATTTTGGGAAGATGTTGATTTTGAACTTGATTTGATGGTCGCTGACTCAATTTCAAATTTTGATATTTATACGAAACTTGCTCCAAAGAGAATTGTTTTTCATATTGAAGCTGTTGGAGATTTGGGTGAATTTAAAGATTTTATAGAAGGGATAGATGTATACATTAGAGATGCTATACAGATAGGTGTCGCGATAAATACCACAACGCCAATCGAACAAATTTTTCCTTTAGTTAATAGTATAGATTTCGTTCAATGTATGGGTATAGAAAAAATAGGTTTTCAAGGACAGCCTTTTGATGAAAGAGTTTTGAGTCATGTAAAAGTTTTAAAAGAAAAATATCCTGATTTGATAATTTCTGTTGATGGGGGAGTAAATTTTGAAACTGCACAAAAACTTATAGAAGCAGGAGTAGATAGGCTTGTTGCTGGGTCTTTGCTTTTAAAAGCTGAAGATATAAGAGAGACTATTCACGAGCTTGAGTCTTTATAAAGTAGATTATCATTTTATACTGCACGGATATTTTTCTGCTGAAAAATTCCTCGTGGAAGCTATGTCGCGCTCTCAAGGCAGTCTAAAACAATAATCTACTTTTTTATTTATTATTTTTATCTTATAATTAACTTAATGTATCTTACTGAAGAGAAAATTAAAAAGTTAGAAATAAAAGCAAATGATATTCGTCAATCTATTATTGAAATGTTAGTAGAAGCTGGTAGTGGTCACACTGCGGGCCCACTTGGTATGACAGATATTTTTACTCTTTTTTATTTTCATATTTTAAAACATGATCCTAAGAATCCTTTATGGGAGGAACGCGATAGATTAGTTTTATCAAATGGGCATATCTGTCCGGTACTATATGCAACTATGGCGCACTCTGGATATTTTCCAGTTGAAGAATTAAAAACTTTAAGAAAATTTGGTACGCGTTTGCAAGGTCATCCTCACAGAGAATATTTACCTTTCGTTGAAAATTCTTCAGGTCCGCTTGGAGCAGGGCTTTCACAAGCAGTAGGTATGGCACTCTCTGATAGAATTGATGGGCAAGATAAGGAAAGATTTATTTATTGTTTTATGTCTGACGGTGAACATGATGAAGGAAATATTTGGGAAGGTATTATGCTTGCAGGTAAAAATAAATTAAGAAATTTAATTGCAATAGTTGATAGAAATAATATTCAAATAGATGGGAATACAGAAGATGTGATGCCTCTTGAACCAATAGCAGACAAATGGAGAGCTTTTAATTGGCATGTGATAGAAGTTGGAGGACATGATTTCAGAGCGCTCAATGAAGCAGTTGAAGAAGCGCAAGCCATAGCTGAAAAGCCGATAGTAATAATTGCGCATACGATTCCTGGGAAAGGAGTGAGATCTTGGGAGAGAGATTATAAATGGCACGGTAAACCTCCGACAAAAGAAGAAGGTGAAATGGCATTAAAAGAATTAAAAGATAATAGACCAATACAAAATGCTTAATCCAGAATTAAAATTAAATCCAAAAATTTTCAACAATGATGTTGAACAAATTCCAATTCGAAAAGGTTTTGGACAGGGGCTGTTGTTTGCAGGTGAGCAAAATAAAAATGTCGTTGCTCTTTGTGGAGATTTAACTGAAAGCACGCAGATGCATTTTTTTAAAGAAAAATTTCCTGAAAGATTTATAGAAGTTGGAGTGGCAGAACAAAATTTAGTGACAACAGCGAGCGGAATGTCAGCAATGGGAAAGATCCCATTTGTTTCAAGTTATGCGATGTTTTCTCCTGGAAGAAATTGGGAACAAATAAGAACAACGATTGCATATAATGATAGAAAAGTTGTAATAGCGGGAAGTCATGCTGGAGTTTCTGTCGGCCCTGATGGAGGAACACATCAAGCGATTGAAGATATTGCCTTAATGCGTGTGATGCCAAATATGGATGTATTTTCTCCTTGTGATTCTATTGAAGCAAAAAAAGGAACTATGGTTTTAGCAAAGACAAAAAGTCCTGCATATATTCGTCTTGCTCGTGAAAAAACTCCTGTTATAACAACAGAAGAAACTCCTTTTGAAATAAATAAAGCTCAGATTTTTTGGATGCCAGACGTTGGTTTGGCAGATGTTGGTATTATAGCGACTGGAGCTTTGATTCATAGAGCATTGCTTGCGGCGAAAGAATTAGAGAAAGAAGGGATAAAAACTAAAGTTATGAATTTATGTTCTATCAAACCTATTGATGAAGATTCTATTTTAAAATTAGCAAAAGAAACAAAAGCGTTGGTGACAGTGGAAGAGCATCAAATAGCTGGGGGAATGGGAAGCGCCGTAGCAGAAGTTGTCGCGCAAAATTATCCTGTGCCGATAGAATTTGTTGGTGTTCATGATAGATTTGGTCAATCAGGAACTCCTGATGAATTGATAGAACATTATGGTATGGGAAAAGACTCAATAAAAGAAGCAGTTAAAAAAGTTCTAAGTAGGAAAATATAGAAAAGTAAATTTTTTTATATTTTTACCACTTTATAATTCTCTGGAGCATTTTTGAGATATTCTTCTAATTTTTCTTTTGAAAGCAAGCCATCTTGTGCTCCGATTTTTTGGACTACAGACATAGAATTAATTGGTCCCCAAGATAATGCTTCAGGTATAGTTTTCCCAAGGGCAATAGCAGCTGTGAACGTTGATGAAAAAGCATCTCCTGCACCAGTGCGATCAACAGGTTCTGCGACGTCAGGATACATTGGTGTGAAATAAATATTTTCTCTGTCAGATGCATAAGCTCCATTTGGTCCGTCACTGATTGAAACTATTTTTGGTCCTAATTTATGTATCCCGTTCATTAAAATTTTTATATCTTTATTTTGAATTCCTAAAATTTTTTCAGCCTCTTCTACATTGCAAAAGAATATTTCTGTGCGTGCATAAATATCTTTTAATTTTTCTGCGCCGAGACTTATTTGGAAAGTACCAGGTTGGAAAGCAAGTTTTGTTTTTAGATTTTTCTTTAAATATTCTGCTATTTCTAAATGATATTCTAGAGAGTTGTTTGCAAGAGAGCTTAAATATATCCATCCTATTTCAGGAAGTTTTGGAAGTTTATAATTAAATTCTGTATGTTTTATTAAAATAGTTCTTTCAACTCCATACCAAAGCACATAATGATAATTTGTTTTTTTATTTTTTTCTATTTGAACAAATTTAGTAGTTACTTTGTCTTTCTTTAAAGAATTTAAACAATCTTTTCCGTTTAAATCATTACCAATATTTGTGACAACAGCAGAAGAAAGTCCAAGCCTTGAAGCTGCGACTGCAGCATTAGGGCTATTACCAACAGCATTTATAACATCGACAGATTCATAAGGAACTTTGTCCCCAAAACGAACACACAATTCTGAACTTTCAGAATCATCAATGCCTTTATGAACATGGGCATCTTTTAATTTTATAAAAGCGTCTATGACAATGTCTCCAATTGCTAAAAAATCTATTTTTTTCATCCCATTAAAAAATTTAAATTAGTAAGTTTCTGGTACTTTGTCCTCGTTGATTTTTTAACGGGACAGGTGTTATGATTATAGCATTATAGAATATGCAAAACAATTTTATGTTTAAAAAATTTATTTTTGTTTTAGTGGGTATTATTTTCTTTTTTGGTTTTAAGTTAGCTAGCGCAAATGTTGTTATAAATGAAATACAATTAAGCCCTACTGATGGAAGATTTATAGAGCTTTATAATTCAGATAGTTCTTCTATTGATTTAACTGGTTGGTATATCCAAAGAAAAACTTTAACTGGTACTACTTTTAGTTCATTAGTTTCAAATCCAAATTTTGAAAGTAAAACTATTGGTGCAAATGGCTATTTTTTGATTTCTCGTAGTTCTATGGAAAATGCTGATATTGTATTAGGAAATTTAACTCTTACAGAATCAAATACTATCCAAATAAAAAATTCAAATGGAGAAGTGGTTGATAAGGTTGCATATGGGGATTGTGATGAATCAGTGGCAGCTAATCCATCAGAAGGACAAAGTATACAAAGAAACAGTTCTAATTCTTGGATAATTTCTTCTCCGACTCCGAGAGTCGAAAATAGTTCTTCTGGAAACAATAATACAAGTAATACTGGAGAAGAAAGTGGTACAGACACAAATACTGATGAAGATTCTTTAAGTAGTTCTAATACAAATGAAATAACTGTCGTAAAAAATTCAGCTATGAAAGTTAAAATTTTAGCTAAAACTTTAGCTTTCATAGGGCAACCATTAGAATTTAATTCTAGTGTTATTGGATATTCAAATGAGAATGTAGTTCTTGGAAAAATGTTTTGGAATTTTGGTGACGGAAGTTCGCTAGAACAAGTAAATAATTTTAGTAAATTTAATCATATTTATTTATATGCTGGAGAATATCCTGTGTCTATGGAATATTACCAGAATAATTTTTCTGACATACCTTTGGCTATAAATAAAATGATAGTAAAAGTTGTTCCTATGACAGTGTCTATTTCTAAAGTAGGTGATGCAAAAGATTTTTTTATTGAGCTTACAAATAATTCAAATTATGAAATTGATATTTCAAGATGGTCATTAAACGCAAATGGTAAAATTTTTCTTTTTCCAAAAAATAGTGTAATTATGTCTAAAAAAGCCATTACTATTTCAGGTAAAATTACAGGGTTTACAAAAAATGATGAAAATAATTTGAAATTAATTTCATCCACTGGAGAATTAGTTTTTGATTATAATTCTTCGTTTACCCAAACTGAAATTTCTCCTAAAAATGTAGTTGTAAAATATATTAAAGAAAATACAGAAGATCAGGTAGAAGATGAATTTGTTGATGAAATATCAAATGAAACAGAAGATAAAACAGAAGTTTCAGGAGCTGATTTATCTGCGACAGCATTGATCGGTGATGAACAAATAAAAGGAAATAATAACTATTTATATTTTAGTATTTTTGGTATTTTACTTGTTTTGGTTGGGGTTGGTGTTTATTTAATTCGCAGAAAAGGTAATGTTTCAAATATAAAAGAAGGAGAGGATTTTGAAATTTTAGATGAGTAATTTTTGTGATATACTATGTAAGTCGTTTATTATTTAATTTTATAAAATTTTATGGATCATTATGTATGTGGAGGTGAATGTGGTGGGGCTTCAGATAAACCAGGAGTTTGTAGTGTTACAACTTGTTCAAATTATGACAAAGAATTAATTAATTGTAATTGCGAAGATTCTAAACATGAATCATTAAAGAAATGTGAAAATTGCTGAAAGATTTGTGAAGGGAATTGTGAAGTTGATACTTTTAAAC
>Ga0172370_10004230_pt1 | contig 19320 bp, 24 predicted proteins | sample LakKiv5m_FD_114538 | JGI IMG/M metagenome (GOLD analysis project Ga0172370, IMG submission 114538) | Freshwater microbial communities from Kabuno Bay, South-Kivu, Congo - kab_022012_11.5m | ecosystem: Environmental > Aquatic > Freshwater > Lake | place: Democratic Republic of the Congo...
GAAAAAGATGTTGAATGGTGGACTTTGCTTTTCTTCCTGCTTCTTTTTGTACAGGCCGGGACTTTGAAATACACCGGGGCTACGGTTTTTATAGCCAAGAAAATGCTGGAGTTTACCGGAAGCAACATTAACTTATTGACCGGGTCTATATTATGGGTCAGCACTATAGGCTCAAGTATCCTGGATAATGTAATTTTAGTAGCTGCTTTTGTCCCCATTGTCCAAGGGTTCCATAGTTTGAATATAAACCTCCAGTCTTTATGGTGGGCTTTACTTTTCGGCGGCTGCCTGGGGGGCAATATTACTTTGATCGGTTCGACGGCAAATATCGTGGCAATCGGCCTTCTTGAAAAGGAAAGCCGGATTAAAATAACTTTTCTAGAGTGGTTTTGGGTAGGCCTTACGGTAGGCATAATTACCACCTTTATTGCAATGTTTGCGCTATTATTCCTGCCGTTTTACAGATAACTTGACAAAGCGGAAATTGTATGTTAAGTTACGTTTAACCTACAAGGAGGATAAGAATGGGTTTTAGTAAAAGATTGTTTTTATCCATATTTATTTTAGTTGCAGCTTTAAGTACTTATGTATCAGCAGAAGAAGCGCCTGTGGCCGGAACCGGTTCAGTAGAAATTTCCACCTCCGCTCCTTTGCCAGAAAATGATATCCAATGGGCCTGGGGAGATGTGGTAAATCTTGATATTGCCGCTAAAACCGTCACCATTAAATACCTTGATTATGAAACTGACCAGGAAAAAGAGCTGGTTCTAACCGTAGACGAGAAAACAGCCTTTGAGAACCTTAAAGCCCTTGAAGAAATTAAATTAAAGGATACTTTAAGCATAGACTATATGGTAACTATTGATAGTAAAAATATCGCTAAAAATATAAGCCTTGAGAAACCAGATGAATTACCGGCTTCCCTTGAGCCAAAAGAGGATTTAGGGCCGAAAGAAACAGCTATAGCTCCTCAGGTAGCGGCTGAGTCACTAAACCAGATAATTGAGCCAATACCTGAAACTAAAACAGAGGCGCCTGTCAAAGTTGAAGTCCTGGAGCCTGTTCCGGAATTTCCGCCGGCAGAAGAGCCGCAAGTAATAAAACCATCACCGAAATCAATATATGAAGTTACGCCAGTGGAAGAACCGGCTCAGATGACGATGCCTGAGCCTGTTTTAGAGCAGCCAGCACAAACCGTAGAACCAGGTCCAGGGACGCAGCCGGAAACCAGCGGTCAAGCGCAGTAATTATTTATAGTAAATTTTTATAAATAAGGCAGGGCCTTAAAACCCTGCCTTTATTTTTCTTATGCGAAACATAAGGCTGATTATCTTTGATTTAGACGGTACTTTGATAGATGCCTACCGGGCGATAGAAAAAAGTTTTAATTTTGTAATGCGCTCTTTGGGATTAGAATTAAGAAGCCCAGGTGTAATCAGGCGCTCAGTCGGTTGGGGGGATGTTTTTCTGCTTAAGCCTTTTGTGCCCAGAAAAGACCTGGATTGCGCTTTAAAATTATACCGCAACCATCATAAACAAAGCCTGATTAAAAATTCGCGTTTATATCCTAAGGCCAGTCTTCTTTTAAAGCGGATAAAAGCCAAGCATTTGAAATTAGCGGTGGCCAGCAACCGGCCGACGGAATTCTCACTTATTTTATTAAAGCATTTAAGGATACTAAAGTATTTTGATTATGTGCTTTGCGGGGATAAATTGAAAAAAGGCAAACCTCATCCGGAAATATTAAACAGGATAATCAAGCGTTTTAAGCTTAAGAAAGACCAGGTTCTATATGTAGGGGATATGATTATTGATGCCCAGGCCGGCCGGCGGGCCGGGGTAAGGACCGTAATCGTAACCGGCGGGTCAAGCAGCCGGGAAGAGATAAAAAAAGAAAAACCAGCTAAAATAATCGGAAATATCACCCAACTGGCCCGTTTTGTATCATAAGGGCTTGACAGCCAGGTCAATCGGTAATATTATTAAAAACGAACATGGAAAAAAGCATTAAGATATTAAATGCGGTTGTTTTATCGCTATTCTTAGCCGGTTGTTTTTCTACAAAAGCCGCTGATAAGAGCCTGGCTCTTGATTTATCAAGCCATTATACGGGCCCGAAAGCCAAAGTTACCGTTAGCGATTTTGAATTAAAAACATCCGGTATCTATACACCGGTTAGCTTATCCCTTAAAGAATATTTTATTACAATTTTAAACGAGACCAGGCGGTTTGAAATGGTCAGCCCCCAGGAAGCAGACTTGATCATTAGCGTGGAAGTGGTTGAATTTATACCCGAAAGTTCCGGGGGAAAATCCGGTTCCGGCGGCGGCGGCAGCAGCGCAAGAAGTTTTATGGGCGGGCTATTGGGGGAAGTCTTGAATAAAGCAAATATGCAGTTACGCTTAAGGCTTATTGACAGGGTTAGCTCGAGTATAATAAGCAGCCGGGATATTCAAAGCCAGGCAGTAGAAAATTCCGGGAAAAAAGAGGGCTATGCTCCCCACGATAAAATTTTTAAAACTGGTTTAAGTGAATACGCCGGCACACCCATGGGTAAAGTAATCCATGATTGCCTGCAGGATGCCGGCCGTTTTACCGTCCAGAATATACCGCAGAACTATTATAAAAATTAAGGAGAAGCATGGGTAAAAGAAAACGAAGAGGAAAGCTCAATTGGCGTTCCAAAAAGGCCAATAAGGGTAGAAAACCTAATTTAGGTTAAATTTTTAAAAGCATGGTTTTAATCTGGATCCTGGCCAGCACTTTTCTTGTTAGCGTGGTTTCCCTAGTCGGAATAATTACGCTTTTGATAAAGCCTAACTTAATGCCGAAGATCCTTTTTTGCCTGATCGGTTTTTCCGCAGGTGCTCTTATCGGCAGCGCTTTTCTGCATATCCTTCCGGAATGCCTGGAAACAAATTCAAGCTCAAGCGTTTTTAATTTTTTAATTTTAGGGATTATAACCTTTTTCCTGATGGAGAGGTTTTTGTTTTGGCGGCATTGCCACAAAGAGGGTGGTTGTAAAACCCACGCTTTTACTTATCTTAATTTGGTGGGAGACGGATTCCATAATTTTATCGATGGGATGGTGATTGCCGCTAGTTTTTTAGTCTCTTTTAAGCTGGGGGTGATTACCACTTTCGCCATTATCCTCCATGAGATCCCCCAAGAACTCGGGGATTTTGCGGTTTTAATTTACGGCGGTTTTTCTAAGAAAAAAGCCCTTTTCTTTAATTTCGCTTCAGCGATTATGGCTGTCATCGGAGCGATTATCGGGTATTTCTTATCCGACTTAAGCAAAAATTTTTCTAATTTTATCCTGCCCTTTACCGCCGGCGGATTTATCTATATTGCTTCAAGCGACCTGATTCCGGAACTTCACAAAGAAAATAGCCTCAAACGATCAACCGCCGCTTTTACCGCTTTTCTGCTGGGAATAGTTTTTATGGCTCTGGCCAAAGGTTTCTTACCCGAATAATTAATTATAATGAAAACCAAAGCTTTAGCTTTAATTTCTGGAGGCCTGGATAGTTTACTGGCCGCAAAAATAATTTGCGATCAAGGCATTGAGGTGACCGGAATACATTTTAAAATACCTTTCTGTAAATTGGACATCAAAGATAAAATTCCCGATATCGGAATAAAGATAATCGAATTTAATTTAGGCAAAGAGTTCCTGGAATTAATCAAAAATCCGCGTTACGGATTCGGATCAAATATGAATCCTTGTATTGACTGTAAAATTTTAATGTTTAAAAAAGCCAAAGAATTGATGGCGGGTTTAAAAGCAAATTTTGTGGTGACGGGAGAAGTTCTCGGGCAGAGGCCGATGTCCCAAAATAGGCAGGCCTTAAGGTTGATCCAGAAAGAAAGCGGGTTAGGAGGCCTTTTACTTCGGCCTTTATCCGCGCAGTTTTTTTCACCCAGCCTGGCGGAAAGCCAGGGATGGGTAAAAAGAGAAAAACTTTTAAACTTTAACGGCCGCTCGCGTAATGCCCAGATTAAGCTGGCCCGGGATTTGGGCTGGTTAAATTATTCTACTCCGGCAGGGGGCTGTCTTTTAACCGACCCATGTTTTTCGAAAAGATTGAAAGAGCTGCTTAAATCTAATGAATTAAGTTTAGATAATCTAGAGCTTATTAAATTAGGCAGGCATTTCAGGATAGGCGAAAAAACACGGCTGGTAGTAGGCCGGGATGAAAAAGAGAATAACCTGATTCTGTATTTAACTAAGCCCGGCGACTATTTATTGGGCCCGCAAAAAGATTTAGCCGGCCCAACCTGTTTAATTAGGGGGGAGGTTACCCAAAAATCGATTTTTTTATCCTGCCAGATAATTTCCGCTTATACCGATGTTTCCGGTTTAAAAGAAATAGAGGTAACTTATAAAAAGGTAAATACAAAATCGGTTAATCAGCTTAAAATAACCTGTGTTGCCAAGGCCGATTTTAGGCATCTATTAATAAAATGAAAGAAGCCCAGCTTTATATTAAATTAGAAGGCCAGAGGGTGCATTGTCAGCTTTGCGCGCAGTCATGTGCTATTGCAGAAGGGAAATTCGGGTATTGCCGGGTAAGGCAGAATATTAAAGGGATTCTTTACACCCATAATTACGGAAAACTTGTAGCGGCAAATATCGATCCAATTGAGAAAAAACCGTTATATCATTTTCTACCCGGTTCCAAGGCTTTTTCAATTGCCTGCGCCGGGTGTAATTTCCGCTGCGGATTTTGCCAAAACTGGGAAATTTCACAGGTCGATTTTATTAAAAAGCAATCGGCTGAGGAAGTAAGCCCTGAAAATATTGTAAAATTGGCTAAACAAAGTGCAGCCGAATCAATCGCCTATACTTATACTGAGCCGACTATTTATTTCGAATTTGCCTTAGAAGTAATGAAGTTGGCAAAAGCCTGCGGATTTAATAATATATTTGTTACTAACGGTTATCTGGACAAGAAAGCCGTTTACTTATTAAAACCTTATTTGGATGCGGCCAACATCGATTTAAAATTTTTTAAAGAAGATTCTTACCGAAAAATATGTTCGGCTAAACTTGGACCCGTTCTTGACTCTATTCGTTTATTTCGCAAACTTGGGATATGGGTTGAAGTAACTACTCTGATAATTCCCGGGGAAAACGATTCTGAAGAAGAGCTAGGCTCAATCGCTGCTTTTATTTCAGGCCTGGACAAAAATATCCCCTGGCATGTTTCCCGTTTCCATGCCGATCATAAATTCGAAGGTTACCCGAGTACTCCGGAAAAGAGTTTAAAAATGGCATATGATTTGGGTAAAGCGCAGGGATTAAGGTATATATATGCAGGAAATGTTTCCGGTTGGGGGCAGGATACTTTTTGCAGTAAATGCCAGCGCGTCCTAATTAAAAGAGAAGGATACTCTATTTTAGAGTCGCATCTTTCCGGAAACCTTTGCTCTTATTGTCAGGAAACAGTTCCCGGGATTTATTAGTGCCCTGGGGCTAACCGAAAAGGATTGACAGCCTTAAGGGTTAGGGTTAGAATATTTTTAGGGAATTAATTTAACCTTGCCCCTACAAAATAGGGGTATTTTTTACTATTCTATGGCCGAAAACCCCATTCAACTAGCCCCTAAAAAAACCACCGTATTCTTTGCTTTTGACAATACGATCGCAACCTGCGATGTATTTGATAATATGCTTTTGCTTTTTTCCAGGAATGATAGCTGGATCGAACTGCAGAAAAGATGGAGATCAGGCCGGATCGGATCAAAAACCTGCCTGGAAGGCCAGGTTCGGGGCATGGATTTAACTAAAAAAGAACTGGATGCTTATCTGCCCAAGATAAAAATTGACCCTTACTTTAAACAGCTTTACAAATTTTTACAGGCCAAAAGGATTAAGACTATTATCGTAAGCGATAATTTTGATTATATAATCAACCGGGTTTTAAAGATTAACGGGATCAAAAAGGCCAAGATTTATGCCAATAAATTGGATTTTTCAAAAGGTAAGGTGGTTACGGATTATCCTTTTAAAAATAAGGACTGCCAGATCTGCGCCCACTGTAAGACGAAAACTCTTTTGGGAAATTCTGTAAAAGGATCAACGATAATCTATATAGGTGACGGACATTCAGATTCTTGTCCTGCCAAACAGGCCTCAATTGTATTTGCCAAAAACCACCTGCTCAAACACCTCAAAGAAAGCAATCTTGATTACACGGCTTTCCATAATCTCAAAGAAGTGCTCGCTTATTTAAAAACCAAACTAAAATGAGCCCTAAAACAACGGCCTTGGCCGTATTTTTACTAGCCTACATATTATTTATAGTTTTGCCTCAAAGACGGACTATTGTGGCGCTAGCCGGAAGCCTTTTTCTTGTTTTCAGCCAGGCAGTATCGTTAAAAGAAGCCTTCCTTTCAGTTAACTGGAATGTTATGGGTATTTTTGTAGGGACCTTGATTATCGCCGATGTTTTTATGCAGAGCCGAGTCCCTGCTTACATTGCCGAAGTAGTGGTCGATAAAGCTAAAAGTACAGCCTGGGCGATTTTATTTATTTGTATTTTAAGCGGTTTTATTTCTGCTTTTGTCGAAAATGTAGCTACCATATTAATTGTAGCTCCGATTGCTTTGGCCTTAGCCAAAAAGCTCAAGATTAATCCTACTAATATAATGATAGCCATTGCTATATCGAGCAATCTTCAGGGTACTGCTACTTTAATTGGGGATCCGCCCAGTATGCTTTTGGGAGGGTTTACCAAGATGAACTTTGGGGATTTCTTTTTTTATCAGGGGAAACCCAGTATATTCTTTGCGGTGGAATTGGGCGCTCTAGCCTCTTTCTTGGTGCTGTATCTTATCTTTAGAGAGCATAAAGTTAAGGCAAAACTTGTATTTGTAGAAAAAGTAAAAAGTTGGGTACCGACTGTTTTATTAGTGAGCTTAATTATCCTGTTGGCGCTTTCTTCATTCTTTGATAAAGAATTTTCTTCTTTGGCCGGCCAGATTTGTATGGTTTTTGGGATTATCGCTTTAATTTGGGAAAAGCTGGTGAATAAATCTTCAATTTCAGCAGGGATAAAAAAATTGGATTGGGATACCACATTTTTTCTTATCGGTATTTTTATTGTCGTAGGAGGCATAACGGTTACCGGATGGACTCAAGTACTGGCAGAATACCTGGCCAGCCTAGTGGGCAGCAATATTTTCTTAGGCTATACAGCCATCGTCTTTCTTTCGGTGTTCCTTTCGGCATTTATCGATAATGTCCCTTTCCTGGCAGCCATGCTTCCGGTAGCTATGATCATGTCAGCTAAACTGCAGGTAAGTCCGTCTTTATTTCTATTTGGTTTGCTTATCGGATCCAGCCTTGGCGGTAATATTACGCCTATCGGGGCATCAGCCAATATTGTTGCCTGCGGCCTGCTTAAAAAAGAAGGTTATCCGGTTAAATTTGCCCATTTTATGAAGATAGGCATCCCTTTTACCCTGGTTGCCGTAACTACCGCTTACCTATTTGTTTGGTTTACCTGGAGATGAAATGCCGAAATCTTGTTGTCATGAGTCAACTAAGGGTTGGTGGAAGAACAAATTATTTTTAGTCACCGCTTTAATCGCCATTCTTCTAATTTTTTCATATGTTTTTCCTGCCTGGGAAGCTTTTCGTAAAGTTTTATTCCAATATTTTAAATCAATCTGGTGGGCAGTAGCTTTAGGTTTATTTTTAGGCGGGGTTATTGATTATTATGTGCCCAGAGAATATATCTCTAAGGTTCTGTCTAGAAAATCTCCTTTAACTATAATTAATTCTGTTTTTTTAGGTTTCTTAATGAGCGCCTGCAGCCATGGAATCTTGGCTTTATCTATCCAGCTCCATAAAAAGGGGGCCAGTAACCCGGCGGTAGTAAGTTTCTTACTTGCCAGCCCTTGGGCAAATATGGGAGTAACCATGATGCTGGTTAGCCTCTTCGGATTAAAAGGTATTCTCATTATCATTGCCGCATTAATTACAGCCATAAACACCGGTTTTATTTTTATGTTTTTGGAGAAAAAAGGATTAATTGAGAAAAATAAAAACAGCATAGTTGTTCCTATCGGTTATTCGATCAGGGCTGATTTTTTATCCCGCGCGAAAAACTATAAATTTAACCAAGAAAATCTATACAAGGATTTTGTGGGGGTAATCAAAGGTCTAAATATGCTGTCTCAGATGGTGTTGTGGTGGATCCTTTTGGGGATGCTTATTGCTAGCCTGGCCGGAGCTTTTATCCCGGCAGATCTCTTCCACAGGTTTATGGGGCCGACTTTCTGGGGTTTAATCGTTACTTTGGCTTTAGCTACAGTAATCGAAGTCTGCTCGGAAGGCTCAAGTCCTTTGGCATTTGAAATTTATCGCCAAACAGGTTCCTTAGGAAACAGCTTTGTATTTTTAATGGCCGGGGTGGTTACAGATTACACCGAAATCGGCCTGTTATGGACCAATGTCGGTAAAAAAGTTGCCCTCTGGCTTCCGGTTGTTGCCGTACCGCAAGTAGTCGCCCTGGGGTATATCTTTAACCTTTTTATAAAATAATAAAAATTTTTCTTGACAAATGATACTGATATGGTATCATTCAATAAGAACTTTAAAGTAAAGGGGGTGATTAAAGATGGGGGTAGCAATTAGGTATATGTTAAGGCCGGTAGCGCATTGTAAAGAAGGCTGTAGTATTGTGTCCTGGGCACGACTCTAAACTACCCAAATTTATTAACTACAGCGGAGGGATTGTGAAGCTTATCACCAGAAACACAGATTATGCTTTGCGGGCGATTTGCTATATTTCTAAAAATTCAAAAGTAGTTACAGTTTCTGAGTTAGTCAAAGAACTTGGCGTCCCAAAATCTTACCTGCGTAAAATACTGCAGCAATTAAGCAAAACCCGAATTTTGGAATCATATAAAGGCCAGGGCGGTGGTTTTAAGCTTAAAGCCAGCCCGGAAAAGATTTACTTAACTCAAATAATGGAAGTTTTTCAGGGGCGATTAGGATTAAACGAGTGTTTTCTAAAAAAGGAGGTTTGCCCCAATAAAGGTAAGTGCCTTTTAAGAAAGAAAATCACTTTGATTGAGGAAACCGCTATTAAGCAACTTAAAGAAATAAACATAGCTTCATTATTAAATGGGTGAAGAAATGGCTTTAAGAAAGGTAATTAATATCGACAGTAATAAGTGTAATGGTTGCGCTTTATGTATTCCTAATTGTCCGGAAGGGGCTATTCAGATTATCGACGGAAAGGCAAGGCTTATCAGTGATTTGTTTTGTGACGGGCTTGGCGCTTGCCTCGGCCATTGCCCCGAGGGGGCTATCCAAGTAGAAGAAAGAGAAGCTGCCGATTACGATGAAAAAAAAGTAATGGCTAATATCGTAAAACAGGGCCCTAACGTAATTAGAGCTCACCTTAAGCATCTTAATGAGCATAATCAGTTTGGATTTTTAAAACAAGCCTTAGATTTTTTAAAAGAAAATAAGATCAGTGTTAAATTGGAAGAGCCCGCTAATAGCGGAGTAAAGTCGGGTTGTCCCGGATCCAGGATGATGGATTTTAGAAAGCCAGCGACTAAGGCCAAGAATGATACGATAAATATTGATTCGGAATTAACGCAATGGCCCATTCAGCTGCACCTTGTGCCTGTGCAGGCGCCATATTTAAATGAAGCCGATTTATTAATCTGCGCAGATTGCGTCCCCTTTGCCTATCCTAACTTTCATCAGGGGCTATTAAAAGGGAAAATCCTTTTAGTCGGTTGCCCGAAACTGGACGATCTTTCTTTATATAAAGATAAGCTTAAAAAGGTATTTGCCGTAAATAAGATCAAATCTGTGGTTTATGCGCATATGGAGGTTCCTTGTTGTTTAGGCCTTTTGGGAATAATCAGGGAAGCTATTCTGATTTCAGGTAAAACAATACCATTTAAAGATCTAACGGTCAGTATTAAAGGAGAAAGAGTTTGATGTTTGATAAATGCCCGGGCCAGAATTTGAGTAAGGTAAGTACTGAGGAGATAGTTTGCAACAACTGCGGCTATGCAGTTGAAATCTTTACTGATGAAGTAAAGGCAAGGTGTTGGCAATGCAATAAATATGTTTTTAGAAAGAGATTGCCCTTTTGCCTAGATTGGTGCAAGGCGGCGAAAGAGTGTTTGGGCGATGAGAAATTTAAACAGCTTAAACGGAGGTAACTATGTTTTGCTATCAATGTGAACAAACTGCAGGAGGCTCAGGTTGCACCAAGCTTGGCGTATGCGGCAAAAATGAAGATATCCAAAGCTTACAAGATACGCTTTTATACGGATTAAAAGGAATCGCAGCCTATGCTTATCATGCCCGTCAGTTAGGGATGCGCGATGAAAAAATAGATGCATTTATGCAGGAAGCCCTCTTTAAGACGGTGACTAATGTCAGTTTTGATTTAAATCAGTATATTGAGCTAGTTTTAAAATGTGGAGAGATCAATTTAAATGCAATGGAGTTGTTAGATAAAGCCAATACCCAGAGATTTGGTAATCCCGTTCCTACGGAAGTATCAACCGGGACTAAATCCGGGCCCGGAATTCTGGTTACCGGCCATGATTTACTTGATTTATATGAACTACTTAAACAAAGTGAAGGAAGCGGAGTAAATATTTACACGCACAGTGAAATGTTAATCGCCAATGCTTATCCTGAATTAAAAAAATTTAAACATCTTGTGGGTAACTATGGCGGAGCCTGGCAGGAGCAAAAGAAAGAGTTTCATTCTTTTAGCGGAGCTATTCTTGCCACCACAAACTGCGTATTAATACCCCCGGACAACACTTACCTCGACCGGTTATTTACCATTGGGATTACCGGAATACCCGGAGCAACACATATTAAAGACCGCAACTTTAGATCTTTGATCGAAAAAGCCAAATCCTTGCCTGCCTTAGACGAAACTGCCGGCAAAAAAATCTGGACCGGTTTTCATCATACAGCCATCCTGGGGCTTGCCGACAAGATTGTAAGTCTGGTTAAAGCCGGAAAGATTAAGCATTTCTTTTTAATCGGCGGTTGCGATGGGGCCAAGCCTGGGCGTAACTATTATACCGAACTTGCCGAACGCGTTCCCAAAGATTGCGTAATATTGACTTTGGCCTGCGGAAAATACCGTTTTAACAAGCTGGATTTCGGCGAAATTGAAGGAGTTCCCCGGTTAATCGATTTTGGCCAATGCAATAATGCTTATTCTGCCATTCAGGTAGCTCTGGCTTTAGCCGGTGCATTTAAATGTTCGGTAAATGAGCTTCCTTTGACCTTAGTCCTTTCCTGGTTCGAGCAAAAAGCAGTTGCCATTTTACTTTCTTTGTTGTATCTTAATGTCAAAGGTATCTACATTGGACCGACCCCACCGGCATTTATCAGTAAAAATGTTTTTGCGGTACTGCAGGACAAATTTGATTTAAAGCTGATTAGCTCTCCTGAAAAGGATTTAGAAACTATACTTAAAAAATAAAAAAGGAGGAAAATATGGCCGACTTAAAAGATTTATTACAAACTGCCGACTGGAAAAACGAAAAGCATGTCCCGGTTATTGATGCGCCCGGAAAAATAAAAAAAGGCGAAATTTTGAACTTAAGCGTTAGCGTGGGAAAGCAGATAGCCCACCCCAATACTACCGAGCACCATATCAGGTATATTGAAGTATTCTTTTTGGCCAGCGGAGAAAAATTTCCCTATTCAATCGGCCGTTTCGAATTTACTGCCCACGGTGAATCTACCCTAGGGCCTAATACCAGCAGTTTATTTTCCGAGCCCAAAGCAATAGTGTCTTTAAAAACGGAAAAAAGCGGCCAAATCATGGCTGTTTCTTATTGCAATATCCATGGAATCTGGAAAAATGAAAGCCAGGTAATAGTAGAATAGAGTCTTTAAACAGGAGGAAAAATGAATAAATATAAATGTTTAGTTTGCGGATATATCTACGACCCGGCAATAGGGGACCCTGATAATGGCATTGTCGCCGGAACAAGCTTTGAAGATTTGCCAGGTACCTGGGTTTGTCCTGAATGCGGCGTAGGCAAGGATCAATTTGAAAAAATAGTCTAATTTTAAGAAAGATTATAATGGAGCCTATAGAAGCGCAAGCAAGAATAAAGGAGATTATCCAGCGTAGTTATAATGTTAAAAGCTTCCGGCTGGAATTAAGCGATATTTTAGATTTTAAAGCCGGCCAGTTCCTTGAGGTTTCCTTAGGGACGGATCCGCAATTAAAAAGGTATCTTTCGATTTCCAGTTCTCCAACGGAAAAATGTTACCTGGAGTTTACAAAAAAAATAAGTGAAAGCGATTTTTCTAAAACTCTGAATAGTTTGAAGGCCGGAGATAAGGTAACTGTCCGCTATCCATTCGGTAAATTTGTATTAGACGAGTCTTCAAAAAAAATAGCTTTTTTATCGGGGGGGATAGGAATAACCCCTATCCGCAGTATTTGTAAATATATAGTCGATAAAAATTTGGGTACGGACGTAGTGTTGATCTATTCGAACCGGACTGTGAGAGATATAATATTCAAAGAAGATTTAGAGGCGATGGAAGAAAATTATCCTCAGCTTAGAATAGCTCACGTTTTATGCGAAACCGAGCCGGGATTCAAGTGTACCGTCGGTTTAATTGATAAGCGGATAGTCAAGAATGAAATACCCGATTACCGGGAAAGAAAGTTCTACCTTTGCGGCCCTCCGCAGATGGTTGAAGCAATGCATGAGATCTTGACAGGAGGGCTGCAATTAAGCGAAGGCAATATAGTCAGAGAAAATTTCCAAGGGTATTAGGAGGAGAGGAAATGGCTGCTGTACAAATATTACCGGGAATTTATTCAGTGGGAGTAGCGGATTGGAATGTGCGCAATTTTCATGGGCATACCTATGCTACTTTAAGAGGCACAACCTATAATTCTTATCTGATTATCGATAAAAAAATTACCCTTATTGATACGGTTTCCGGCCCATTTGCTAAAGAACTAATTGAAAATATAGGAGAGGTTATAGGGCCTGAAAAAATAGATTATATTATCGCTAATCATGTAGAGACTGACCACTCAGGAGCGCTGCCGGATATAATCCGGCTCTGCCCCAAGGCCAAAGTTTTCGGGACGGCTAAATGTAAAGAGGGCCTTTATAAACATTATTACGGGGACTGGGAGTTTCAAGTTGTTAAAACAGGGGATAAGCTGGAGTTGGGCAAACGCAGCCTTTATTTTATCGAAGCGCCAATGATCCATTGGCCTGACAGCATGTTTACCTATTGCCCGCAAGAAGCCCTGCTTTTGCCTAATGACGCTTTTGGCCAGCATTTTGCTAGCCTGGGACTTTTCGATGACTTGGTTAACCAATGCGCCTTAATGGATGAAGCTAAAAAATATTATGCCAATATCCTTTGGCCGCTGGCTCCGGTAATTTTAAGGAAAATACAGGAACTCCAGAAATTAAATATACCGATAAAGATAATTGCACCTAGCCACGGCGTTATCTGGCGTAAAGAACCGGAAAAGATAATCAATTCTTATCTTTCTTGGGCAAAAGGGGAGGTTGAGAATAAGGTAGTAATAGCTTATGAAACAATGTGGGGCGCAACCGACAAGATGGCTAGACAAATTGCCGAAGGGATTAAAGCCGCAGGTGTGGATGTAAGGCTTTATGATATAGCTCAAAGTGACCGCACAGAGGTAATCACCGAAATGCTCTCGGCTAAAAGTTTTGTTTTTGGTTCATCCACCCATGATAACGATATGTTGCCTAATATGGCGGCATTCTTAGAAATTGTCAAGGGGCTTAAACCTAAAGGAAGAAAGATCGGCTTTTTTGGTTCATACGGCTGGGCCGGAGGGGCGATTAAAGAAATGCAGGAAAGGTTAAAAGACAGCGGTGCCGAGCTTACAGAGGAAGGTATTTCTTTTAAATATGTCCCGGATAAAGCCGAATTAGAAGGCTGTTTTAACTTTGGAAAAAAATTCGCCGGCAGCTAAAATGAAAAAATTATCGCCTGAGGTTATCAATTTTTTTCATTCACAAGGTTTTGTAATCGTCTCCACAATCGATAAAGAAGGCTTTCCGCATAGTTCATGCAAAGCATTAGTTAAAATCGATTCCGAGGGAAGGTTATACCTGGTGGATGTTTATTCAGGGGTAACTACGGAAAACCTAAAGAGAAACCCGCTGGTAAGCGTAAGCGCGGTAGATGAGTATAGATTTATCGGTTATTGCCTTAAAGGCAGGGCCAGTATTGTAACTGACGGCCATTTTAACCAGGAGATAATTAAAAAATGGGAAGATACCGTAACTAGCCGATTGGCAAAAAGGATGTTGACTAATTTATCTAAGGACAAAAGCCACGGCCATCACCCCGAAGCAAAATTGCCTTCCCCTCAGCACTTAATCGTCATTGAAGTGGAACAAATCGTTGATCTTTCCCCTCACCATTTAAAAAAGGAGGCTTAAAAATGGCTAAAAGCATAAAGGTTTATTCTACTCCCACCTGCCCCTGGTGTATCCGGGTCAAAAATTTTTTAAGAGATAATAAAATCGATTTTCAGAATTTTGATGTTGCCAGCGACCAGCTGGCCGCCGACGAAATGGTTAAAAAAAGCGGTCAGATGGGGGTGCCGGTAATCGACATCGACGGGCAGATTATAGTCGGGTTTGACCAGGAGAAGATAAAGCTAGCCCTGGGTTTATAAAATAAACGTAAAACCATGCAAATTTACGATCTGATCATTATCGGCGCCGGGCCGGCCGGAATAACAGCGGCTGTTTATGCGGCCAGGCAGAATCTGAATTTTATTGTAATTAGCCGGGATATCGGAGGCCAAGCCGCATTAAGCGCAGAGGTCGAAAATTACACCGGATATCAGGTTATTTCAGGGCCTGAGCTTGTGCAAAGATTTGAAGAGCACATGCATAAATATAATATCAACCTTAGGGAAAATGAAAAGGTTCTTAACCTTAAAAAAAATGGTGAAAATTTCTTAATAAAGACTGACCAAGCAGAATACCTGGCAAGTTGTGTAATAATCGCTTCGGGTAAGCAATCAGTGCAACTAAACGTGAGGGGAGAAAAAGAGTTTAAAAACCGCGGATTAGCATATTGCGCTATATGTGACGGCCCGATTTTTACCGGGAAAAATGTGGCTGTAGTCGGCGGAGGCAATTCTGCCTTAGATGCAGCATCAATTTTAATAAAAATAGCCAAACATGTTTATATTATAAATAATACGGAAAGTTTAAAAGGGGACCAGTTACTCCGTAAAAAGATAGAGCAGGCCGTCAATGTTACAATCTTAAACAAATCACAGGTTTTAGCCGTGGCCGGGGATAAGTTTGTAAAATCTATTGAAATAAAAAATGACGGTCAAGAACAGGAGTTGGCTGTAGAGGGAGTTTTTGTAGAAATAGGGTTAGTTCCCAATTCTGAATTTGCAGAAGGGGTAAAAAGGAATCAAAAGAAAGAAATAATTGTAGATATAGCAAACCAGACCAATATTCCCGGAGTCTTTGCAGCCGGAGATGTTACAGATGTGCTGGAGAAGCAAATTATTATTTCAGCCGGAGAAGGCGCAAAAGCCGCTTTAAGCGCTTTTGGTTATCTGTCCAGAAGAAAGACAGAAAATAAATAAGTTGTTGGCAAATTTTACAGGTGGTACAATAATAAAAATGTAGTTAAAGTAAATATAAAAAGGAGAAATCGATGAGAGAAAGAATCGAAAAAGCTTTGGATAAAGTTAGGCCGATGTTAGCTGCTGACGGCGGCAATGTCGAATTAATTGATGTTACCCCGGACGGAGTGGTCAAGCTAAAATTGAAAGGCAGCTGCGGATGTTGTCCAATGAGTTCAATGACCTTAAAAAACGGGATCGAAAAAATATTAAGGCAGGAAATTCCGGAAATAAAAGAAGTTATTGCTTTATAAATAGATGAAAGCTTTAAATAAGATTAGCCGTCTTAAACGCCTTATCTCGTCGTATGAATCATGCGTAGTTGCTTTTTCTGGCGGCCAAGATAGCGGATTTTTGCTTAAAATCTGTTCTTTGGTATTGCCTCCCGATAAAATTCTGGCAGTTACCGCTGTTTCGGCATCCTACCCCGAATCGGAATTGGCCAAGGCAAAAATATTGGCCAAAGAAATAGGGGTGCAGTTAAAGATAATCAAAACCTGCGAATTAAAAGACCGAAGTTTTGTTGATAATTCGCCTAAACGCTGTTATTTTTGTAAAAAAGAGCTTTTTACAAAACTAATCCGGATTGCCAAGAAGAATCGGTTAAAATTTGTTTTAGAAGCAGGTAATCTGACCGATAAAAAAGACTATCGCCCCGGTAATATTGCTAAAGAAGAGCTAAAGATTGAGTCCCCTTTAATCCGAGCCGGTTTTGACAAAAAAGATATCAGAAATTTTAGTAAAAAATTAAGCCTGCCAAGCTGGAATAAACCCAGTTTAGCCTGTTTGGCTTCGAGAATTCCTTATGGGACAAAAATTACAGCTGGCCTGTTAAGGCGTATTGATAAAGCAGAAACTTATTTAGCGAGCTTAGGTTTGAGGCAGGTGCGCTTACGCCACTATAACCGGCTTTGTCGTATAGAAGTAAAAAATAATGACCTAGCCAGGCTATTAAGTAAGCGCAAAAAAATAATCAAAAAGTTAAAAGGTTTAGGTTATAACTACATTACCCTGGATTTAGAAGGTTACCGGACCGGCAGTTTGAACGAATCTTTAAAATAAATAATTTCAATAAGAGGTAGCAATGGAAAAGATATATTTAGATTATGCGGCAACAACTCCGACTGATCCGCAGGTTGTAGCGGCGATGGAGCCTTATTTTTTCAAAAAGTTCGGCAACGCCTCCAGCCTTCATGCTTACGGACAGGAGGCAAAGAAAGCTCTCGAAGATAGCCGTCAGGAGGTTGCCGAGTCTATTGGTGCTAAGCCTGAAGAGATTGTTTTTACTTCTGGCGGGACTGAATCGGATAATTTCGCTCTAATCGGTACAGCTTATGCTTTAGAGAAAAAAGGCAGACATATTATTACTTCTTCCATCGAGCACCATGCCGTAAGCGCACCGGCTAAATTGCTGGAAAAAAGGGGTTTTAGGATTACTTATTTGCCCGTAGATAAATACGGTATGGTTAGGCCAGAAGATTTAAAACAGGCAATTTCGAAAGAAACTATTTTTATCAGTATTATGCAGGCCAATAATGAAATCGGCACTATTCAGCCCATAGCCGAACTGGCCAGGATAGCCAAAGAAAAAGGGATCTATTTTCACACTGATGCTGTTCAGACATTCGGACATATTCCTATAAATGTAAATGAATTAAATGTCGACCTTTTATCTCTTTCCGCCCATAAGTTTTATGGGCCTAAAGGCGTAGGCGCCTTGTATATCCGTAAAGGCACCCGCGTAGAAACATTTTTGTTGGGAGGCGACCAGGAAAGAGGCAGGAGGGCTTCTACGCATAATATTAGCGGGATAGTCGGCTGCAGCCGGGCTATCCAGCTTTGTCGGGAAAAGATGGAGAATGAAACCAAGTTACAGACTACTCTTCGTGACAGGCTTATAAAAGAAATCCCGGCTAAAATTGATGCGGTAAGGCTAAATGGGCATCCGACAAAGAGGCTGCCTAATAATGTTAATTTTTCTATTAAATATATAGAAGGTGAATCGATGCTTTTAAGTTTGGATATGCTGGGGATTGCAGTCTCGACAGGAAGCGCTTGCACCTCTACTTCCTTAGAGCCTTCTCACGTTCTGCTGGCAATAGGTTTGGACCATGAAACAGCTCATGGATCTTTAAGAATAACCATGGGCCGATGGACCAGGGAAAGCGACATCGATTATTTGATGGAAAAGTTGCCTCTAGTTGTGAAAAAATTACGCGCAATGAGCCCTCTTTATGAGCCAGGAAAATAACCCCGCAGGAATGAAAGAAAAGATCCTGCATTATTTAAACAAAGAGCAGGATTATATCTCAGGCGATCAAATCAGCAAACATTTAGGCATCAGCCGGCAAGGCCTCTGGAAGCATATTCAGGACTTAAAGGATTCCGGTTATGAAATCGTGGCTGTTCCCCACCTTGGATACCGCTTGGAATCTTCCCCCGACCGGCTTTTTCCTTTTCAGGTCTACCAGGGGTTAAATACAAAGTTAATCGGGAAAAAGGTATATTACTATGAATATCTTGATTCTACGATGAATCTAGCCATGCAATTAAGTTTAAAATCCGCGCCTAGCGGCACGGTTGTGTTAGCTGAGTCTCAAACTAAAGGCCGGGGCAGATTAGGCAGGAGCTGGCATTCACCGAAATATAAAGGAATCTATCTGTCATTAATATTAAGACCGGCTGTTTCACCCTCAGTATCTCCGCTGCTTACCCTTTTGTCGGCAGTAAGCATTTGTGAAGCTGTAAAAACGGTTTCAGGTTTGGAAGCCCAGATAAAATGGCCTAACGACGTATTTATCGGCAATAAGAAATTTACCGGGATACTTACCGAAATGAACGCTGAATTGGATAAGATTAATTTTGTAGTTATCGGCATAGGTTTGAATGTAAATAATGATAAAAAATCGCTGATTGCCCAGGCTACTTCGTTAAAAGAACAGGCCGGGCAAACGATAAACCGGATTTTTTTGCTGCAGGAACTGTTAAGAAGGTTAGAGCATAATTATTTTTTGCTGGAAGAAAAAGGCCCGAAGGCTATAACTGAAAAATGGCGCTCCCACAGCCTTACTTTAGGTAAAAGGGTCAAGGTTTACTGCCAGAGTAAGCATATCGAGGGTATGGCGTTTGATATCGATAATGACGGAAGCCTGCTTATCCGCAAGGATTCCGGCCTTATTCAAAAAGTTTCTAGCGGTGATGTGATGCATTGCCGTTAATTATTTAGATCAGTAACAACTGTCAACTAAAATAAATTTGATGGTTGACAATTAGGCCGCAGGCTTTATAATTATCATATGTTTGATATAAAGCTAAGCGGTTCTTTTATTATTCTCTTAAGCCTTCCAGTATTTTCTTTTTGTTCCGAAGAAAGCCCCCAGGATTTAGAAACTTTGGTAATAACCAAAAGCAGGCAGTTTTTGTTAAATACCTATAGTACTGAGCCAGAAAACCCAAGCGCTTTTAATTACCAGTCAAGCCTTAAGCAGCTAAAATTTTTACCGGTTGATTTACAGTACCGCTCTTTACAGGGAGCTATCCAGTCTGATTTTTCCCTGCGCGGGTCCAGCTTTCAGCAGGTCTTAATTTTACTTAATGGCGCAAGGATTAATGATCCCCAGACAGCCCACCA
>Ga0172370_10004233_pt1 | contig 19309 bp, 19 predicted proteins | sample LakKiv5m_FD_114538 | JGI IMG/M metagenome (GOLD analysis project Ga0172370, IMG submission 114538) | Freshwater microbial communities from Kabuno Bay, South-Kivu, Congo - kab_022012_11.5m | ecosystem: Environmental > Aquatic > Freshwater > Lake | place: Democratic Republic of the Congo...
CCTTTGCCTCGCGTGCTCCAGCGCGATCTCATAAATCTTCATCAGGTCTTCTTCTGTGACGTCCACGTAGTTCTTTATTTCCTTGAGCGCGTCCCTTAAATCTTCATTGGAAATATGAGTAGGATTATTGTCCATATAATTCCGCCTCCGCGGAAAACATATTGCCGGTAATGATATTTGTTACTACAAGGGAAGACGCCCTGTCAAGCGCTTTTAATCTCCTTTCCGTTATTTTAGGCTTCATCTCAATATGATTTTAAGGCCCTACAAGCTGTCCTGCCTATGATTTATCTCATATTAAATCTTTACATCCACTTTTTTGTCCTATAGAATATTCTCATCGCAAAAAACTATTAAAAAAACACTCTGTCATTCCCCGACTTGATCGGGGAATCCAGACGCCGCCCAGATTTAATGGGGGGAAACCCTGGATTCTCTGGTCAAGCCAGAGAATGACAAATAAGAAGAATCCTGTAAAAGAGAGGAGCGATTATGACTGCTGAACTTGCCGGAATAGTATTTGATGAACTGGGGCCGTCAAAGGTAATTCACATTTATTCTCCGAAAATAAATCTGAGGGCGATAGTTGTAATTGACAATACGGCATTAGGCCCTTCTGTTGGCGGTGTGCGAGTTTCGCCTTCTGTGAGCGCTAACGAGGTGGCAAGGCTTGCAAGAACAATGACCATGAAAAATTCAATAGCCGGACTTTCTCACGGTGGAGGCAAGGCAGGAATAATAGCCGACCCGAGAGACCCAAAAAAAGAGCTATATTTCAGGGAGTTTGCCAAACAAATTAAAGATTTGCTTGAATATATCCCCGGGCCTGATATGGGCAGCGACGAGAGATGTATGGGCTGGATATATGAGGAAATAAAAAGGGCCACAGGGCTTCCTGAAACCATAGGCGGCTTGCCCTTAGACAAACTCGGCGCTACCGGCTTTGGGCTTTCAGAATGCGCTGAGGTCTCCTGCCCTTATGCAGGGATTTCACTTAGAGGCGCACGAGTGGCGATTCAGGGTTTCGGCAGCGTAGGCAGGGCCGCGGCAAGATTCCTTTCTGAAAAAGGCGCTGTCATAGTTGCTGCAAGCGATACAAAAGGGACCATTCATAATCCGGAGGGGCTGGACCTTAACTGTCTTTATGAGACAAAGGATTTAACAGGAAGCGTCATAAATTGCAAAAAAGGCAAGGTTAAAAAAAGCGATGAGATATTCTCGCTGGACTGTGATATCCTGATTCCTGCTGCAACCCCTGATGTCATACACAAAGACAACGCAGACAGCATTAAGGCGAAACTTGTGCTTCAAGGAGCAAATATCCCGGCGACAAAAGAGGCCGAGGAGCTTCTGCATAAGAGAGGGGTTCTTTGCGTGCCGGACTTCATTGCCAATGCAGGAGGCGTGATAATGGCTGCGATGGAATACGCGCGGAAAGTTGAGAAAGAGGCGTTTGAGGCAATATCGGCCAGGATTAAGACAAACACAAGGCTCATCCTGGAGCGCTCAAAGACCGAAGCCTCTCTGCCCCGCAAGATCGCTGAGGAGATTGCAAAAGAGCGGGTTTTGAAGGCCATGGGTAATTGACAATTTTACTATAACGGAGTATAACAAAAAATAAGCATCGTTTTGGGTCTGTGGGGGAACAGACAGATGGCAAATCCGATAGTTTTTGCGTTAAATCCTTTTGAACAGATGGACGAGATAGAAAAATACTGCTACGGCAGCTGCGGCCAGCGTTTGTCGTCCTGCATACGCGATGATATTTTCGGCAATCTTAAAACCTGCAACCAATTGAACTGCAACTTTGAAATCAAAAGAATGGAAATAGCAAAAGGCGTGTGCCTGAGAAAACTGGGTATTAAGTATTGCCGGAATGCATCAAAAGGCTTATTCAACTGACCTGCTTTTTCCAATACGGATTTGCTATATCTTCAAATGCGGTTAAGGCAGCAACGGCACCCTGTGAGACTGCCGTTACAATCTGCTTGACACCTCCTGTTATATCTCCCGCCGCATATACCAGAGGCATTGAGGTCCTCATCCTGCCGTCAACCTTAATATAACCTTCTTCATCCATCGTTAAGCCGAGTTTTTCCGCAAGGGCGCTATTCGGCTCGTAGCCTATTGCTATGAATACGGCGTCCGCCTTTATGATATTTGTCTTGCGGGTTTTTACATCCTCTATTTTTACCTTTTCAACAACTCTCTCGCCTATGACTTCTTTTACAATGGTATTCCACATAACAGGTATGTTCCTCTGAAACACGCTCTGCTGAAGCCTCTCCTCAGCCCTGAAGGTCTCTCTCCTATGAACTATCGTCACATGCGCTCCGAGGCTGTCAAGATATAAGGCGTCGGTAAGAGCCGAATTCCCGCCGCCTATGACAAGCACGTTCTTGCCGTCCTTAAAAAGATAGCCGTCGCATGTTGCGCAGTAGCTTACTCCTCTTCCGGCAAGTTTATCTTCTCCTGCTGCATTTAGTTTTTTGCTTCCTGCGCCGGTTGCAATTATTATAGCCCTTGCGCGGTATACTCCCCTTCCCGTAGCCGCCTCAAAACCTCCATTTTCCTTTTTTATCTCGCTTACATCTACACCCTGAAGTATTGAGGAATATTCCATAGTCTGATTTGCCATAAGCTCCACAAGCGTTTTCCCTGCAATGCTGCCGAGGCCGGGATAGTTCTCAACAATCGGCGTTATAGCTATCTGCCCTCCTATGCTTGCCTTTTCAAAGATCACGCTCTTTAATCCGCTTCTTTCGGCGTATAATGCAGCGGTAAGTCCTGCAGGCCCTGCGCCGATTACAACAATATCATACTCTCTCAGGTCTTCCCTGCCCGAGGGCCTCACATATTCAACTGGCTCCCCGGCTATTAACGACTCCACAAAATAATCCTCGGGCTGAAGTCCTGATGACACAAGCGTTTCACCGATAAAGGTCTTCGGCACCGTCATTGCAGCGTATTTTTCAGCCAGGTCCCTGTTTTCATAAATCTCTATTACCTCTGCCGATACCAGTCCCTTCTTCTCTATTGCTGTGGACATCGCAAGCAGAACCTGCTGCGGACAGTAGGGTCATGTGGGGCTTACAAAAACCCTGATGTGCCTCTTATCTTGAAGCCTTGCCAGCCTCTTTCTGGAATCATCGGTGAGGAGCGTCTTTCCTGTAGACGCCATGATTATTCCCATAACAAACGAACGCCCTTCTTCGCCTACAGGCGAGCCTGTATAACGCATATTGTATTTATCCGGAGCTATAAGTATGGTAGGAGACCTGTGGACATTTCTTTCCCTTGAGCTCTCATCTCCTATCTGATGATAGCTGACCTTTATCTTATCGCTTATCTCGGGCATAGCGCTTGTAAGGGCTACGGCGAGTTCGTTGAATGTATCGTTTATGCCGTCTTTTGTATAAACCTCAATCCGGACAACGTCCTTAAGTTCTTTAAACGCCTCCCTGAGGGCGTTCTTTATATCCTCTGTTATGAATTCTGCCTTCTTTTCTTTTTCCATAAAAATATTTTATCAAAAAAGCGGTTAATAAAATTCCCTCACAGTCTTTTCTAACATTGATATGTCAGGGATTTGTTTTGCCAAAGCTTTTTCTTTAATCACCGGTATTCTCTCTTCCAGAATCTGGCGGTTGTTCTTATAGATAAGGCCTATCGGAATCCTGTCTCCCCATTCAAGCGCCTTTTTAAAGGCCCCGGCCCTGTCTTCAGGATTATACTCAGGCTCTATGTGATAAACGCGCTTTCTGTACCATTCGTAGGTGTTGATTTTATTGAACGTAACGCACGGCTGAAGAATGTCAACGAGAGAAAATCCTTTATGGTTTATCGCAGCCTTTACCAAATTTTTTAAATGCTCCAGGTCAGCCGCAAATCCCCTGGCCACAAAGCTGCAATCAAGCGCGACAGCCAGGGCCATCGGATTAAGCTGCTCTGAAAAAACTCCGAAAGGCTGATTCTTTGTTATCATCCCTTCCATGCTTGTAGGAGACGCCTGTCCCTTTGTTAAACCATAAATCTGGTTGTCATGCACAAAAAGCTTTACATTGATATTCCTTCTTATGGCGTGCATTAAATGGTTCCCGCCCTCTCCGTAACAGTCTCCGTCTCCTGCAACTGCAATTGTGAGCATTTCATGATTGGCCAGCCTGAGGCCTGTTGCAACAGGAAGCGTCCTGCCGTGAAGCCCGTTGAAGGTGTTGCATTTTAAATAATGCGGGAATTTCCCGGCCTGACCGATGCCTGAGACTATGGTGAATTGATGAGGCTCTATGCCGAGTTCAACAACCGCATTCTTGAACGCGTTCAGAATTCCGAAATTGCCGCAGCCCGGGCACCAGGCCGGAGTCTGCCCCTTATAATCATCAGGCTTTAACGTTCCCATAGAAAAATAATATCACAAAAACCGGGACTATCCAATGAATAACCCTGCAGAGATTCAAAATCTGAACAAGCACTCTGTCATTGCGAGGAAGTCGTGATGACTGACGAAGCAATCTCAAAGAAAGATTGCCACCGGATTTCTTATCTAAACTACCTGCGCGTCCTGAAATATCTTTTCCACGGATTTCATCTTGTAATCGCCGCGAGGAATCCGCTGCAGCTCTCCAAGCGTGGTTACACCGCTTAGGACCAGACGCAGGCCCTCTTCAAATATCATATTCATACTCTGAGACTCTCTGGTCTTCTCCGCAATAACGTCGGAATTTTGCTTCTGAAGGATCATATTTCTGACTTCCGGGGTAACGGTTAGCATTTCAAAAACCCCCTGCCTTTCCCTGTATCCGCTTTGCCTGCATGTAGAACATCCGACTCCTCTGCGAAGTTTATACTTGTCCGGCTTGCTGAGGATTTCGTCTATTACATGTTTATCCAGGTCAATATCCGCCATCTCCACCCTGGTTGGAACATATTCTTCGGCGCAGTAAGGACAGATTTTTCTTACCAGCCTTTGATTCAGGGCGGATACCAGGGTAGAGGATACGAGAAAATGCTCCACTCCTATATCTATCATACGCATCACCGCGCCCGCGGCGTCTTCCGTATGAAGCGTCGTATATACGCGGTGTCCCGTAAGGGCCGCCTGCACCGCTATCTCGGCCGTCTCCCGGTCCCTTATTTCTCCTATGAGGATAACGTCGGGGTCCTGACGCATTATGGCCCTGAGCGCGCGTCCGAATGTATATCCTGCGGCCGGAATTAAAGAGCTCTGATTTACATAGTCGGACGCATTATATTCCACGGGATCCTCTACGGTTACGATATTGATTCCCACATCGTTTATCTCGTTGATCACCGCATGCAGCGTAGTAGTTTTACCGCTGCCGGTCGGGCCTGTTACAATGATTATTCCGTTCGGCTGCCTGACGCAGCGCCTGAACTCAAGCTCCATTTTAGGAGACATCTTGAGCCCTGCAATGCGGCCGACATGGGTGGCCCTGTCCTTATCAAATAATCTCAAAACTACCTTTTCTCCGTATATGGACGGCAATGTGGAAATACGGCAATCCACCGCGTGCCCTCCAATCGCCCTGGAAAGCGAACCGTCCTGAGGCAGCCTTTTCTCCTCGATTTTCATCACGGACTTCTGCTCGCTGCCCATTATTTTAAGGCGGGATACAATTGCCGGATGCTGGGTTGAAGGCAGCGACATAACTAATTGCAAAACTCCGTCTATCCTCATCCTTATGTGAAGTTCTTTTGCATGCGGCTCCACATGTATATCGCTGGCCCTGAGGTTTACGGCGTCAAGCAATATCTTGTTCACAAGCCTTACTGTATCGCTGTCCTCTTCAAGAGTTTTGGTTTTTTCAACGCTTACCTTTACGTTAAACAGCTTATTTATGCCGCCCTCAATGGCTGACGAGGTTGTGAGTATGGGGCTGACGGCGCACCCGGTCAGCTCCTCCGCCTCTTTTACGACATGACCGGCTAAGGGGTCCGCCATTGCGAGTGTAAGCTCTTTGGTATCGTCGTCTATTATCTGGAATAAAGGAAGTACGCGCAATTTCCGGCATATTTCCATAGGAATAACCTTTATGAGAGACTTATCCAAAATCTTATAATCGTCTTCCGCGATATTCAGAAACTCCAAACCTAAGTGTTTTGCAAGCGTATCCAGCAAGAAATTTTCGCTAACAAATTTCAACTTTATCAAGGTCTCGCCGATGGGAAGCCCGAGTTCTTTCTGTTTCTTGAGCGCCTCCTCAAGCTGAGACGTGGTAATAACCTTTTTTTCTATCAGGAGTTCGCCGAATTTTTTCTTCTCCTTCATTTCTGCCGCCTTTCCCCTATTATTTTTTCCTGCAGCTTTTTTATGCCGTCTGATTTTGAGGTTACTATATCAAGTTTTTGATCCGCCCTGGTGATGCGGAATACCTTGCCAACGGAATCGTTGGGCTGGGAGAATACTATCATACCGTTTTTTCCCTTCAGCAATTTGTGCGCCGCAATGCATGAGCCCAGCCCGGAGCTATCCATAAAGCCAACCTTGCTCAGCTCAAGCAGGATGTTCACAAAATTTTTATCGGTCAGCTTGGATACCTGCGCTTTAAATTCCTCTATTGAACCCGCGACAAGATCGCCCGTCAACCCCATTATTACGATGTCTCCGTCCATGCCGATATTGAATTCCATATTTCCTCCTTATGGCTTATTTTAAGCGTTTTTCCAATGTAAAAACGTTTTTGCCGTTAACGTATTCATAATTCGTACGGTCCACCAATCCGTGAATAATACCCAGGCCGAAGCCTCCCTCAGGCAATTCGCCGGCCTTGTCAAAACCCGGCAGGGCTGTTTTGGATGTTGGATCAAATTTCGCGCCTTCGGTTATAACCCGCAATAAAGCATGTTTATTATTTAATAAAAGCTCCACCTCAATCACTTTTGCGCCGGAATGCTCCACCGCATTATTCATGGCCTCTGTTGCGGCCAGGCAGAAATCTTCTATCAGGGCTTCCGCTTCATCTTTATTAAAAACCTGCCTGCAGCGATTCCTGATTGAAATTCGCGCCGCGTCAACATTTTTGAAATCGGGTTCAAAGCTGATATTCAACTTTTTTTTGCCCATTAACTCTTATCTCTTCTTATCATGAGCATAGTGATATCGTCGCTGAAATTGTCCGAACAAAAACCGGACGCCTCCTTAAAAACTTTCTCTATCAACCCTGAAGACCTTTCAATACCGGCAAACAATCCCTGCAGCCTGTTTTCTCCGAATTCTTCTCCGTCCTTGCTTTTTGCTTCGGTCAGGCCGTCGGTGTACAGAAAAAGGCTGTCGCCCGGGTTAAACGGATGCCGTGAGAGCTCCCAGTAATCGTCATAATCCCAGCCCATAACAGGCCCCGTTGACGTAATGACTTGAATATCATCGCCGCTCACTAGATACACGGGATTATGCCCGGCGGAAAGAATCTGGAGCTCGTTTTTCTGTTTTATAAAGGAGGCATAAACAAGCGAAAGAAACAGGCCTCCCCCGCCGAGGATATCGCAAAGCATGCGGTTAGTCGCCGTCACTATTTCCATTTGGGTGTGCATGGTCTGCCCGAGAGAGTTAAGCATTCCTTTGGATGCAGCCATCAGAAGCGCGGAAGCTATGCCGTGTCCTGAAATATCGCCGATTACGAAGTGCAAGGCGCGGTTTGTCTCCCACGCGTCATAAAAATCCCCTCCGACTTTGTCGGACGGGCGGTAAAAGGCCCCGATATCAAAACCGTTAAAATTTATGGAAGCCGGCAAAATATTTTCCTGAACCTTTGAGGCCAGCACCCGCTCTTTCTCAAACCTTTCATTTTTTATCACCAGGTCTGCCATCAGTTGAAGGTTTTGTTTTTTTAAACGATCCTTTTCTATCACTTTTTCTACGGACAGGATGACGGTATCCTGAATGTTTTCATCCTTTAAAAGGTAATCGTTTGCGCCGTTGTTTATGGCGTCTATGGCCGTCGAAATTTCGTTATTACTGGTGAGGATTATGATTGGAACCTCCGACCCTCCCTGGCGAAGTTTTTTAATCAATTCCATGCCGTTCATTTCAGGCATATTCATATCCGATATGATAAGATGAATGCCGGAACCGCCGCTGTATTTTTTCAACGCGGCCAGGCCGTCCTCCGCGGTCTCCACGCCATAGCCGCTTGCTTGAAGTATCGTTGCCAGCATTTCCCTCACAAACGGGTCGTCGTCAACCACGAGAATCTTTGTATCGCTTTGCTTATCCAAATCTCCTCCTTTTAACCTATCAGGTTTTGGACCGTCTCAAGAAGGTTTGACTGATCAAAAGAACCCTTAACGATATAGGCGTCCGCTCCCACCGTTATTCCCCTCCTCTTATCCTCTTCCTTTTCCCTGGATGTTACGATGATTATAGGCGTATTTTTATAAGAAGCCTCGCTCCTGAACTTTTCGGTTAATGAGAAACCATCCAGGCGCGGCATCTCAACATCGGTAATTATAAGGTCATACTTAAACCCCTTTGCCTTTTCCAAGGCTTCCAGGCCGTCTCCCGCGACATCAACACTGTATCCGTATGACTCAAGAATGCTTCTCTCGATGTCTCTCGTGTTAACGGAATCGTCAACAATCAGAATATTTATAGCGCCCTTTTCTTCCGCAGCAGCTTTACCGCGAGGCCTTTCTCCCTTCATTTTCTTAATTGGAAGCCTAATATAAAAAACAGCGCCCTTCCCTTCCAATGTTTTAATGTTGATAGAGCCCCTCAGGTCCTCAACGATATTCTTCTTCACGACATCCATCCCGACACCCCTTCCGGAAAGGTCGGTAATAATTGCGCTGGTGCTGAAACCGGGCTGGAATATAAGGCCTATAAGCGCAGGCTCCGGCATTGCGTCTATCTCTTCCTGGGCAAACATGTTTTTCCGCAGCGCCTTTTCTTTTATCTTGCTGAGGTCAATACCGCCGCCGTCGTCGCTTATCTCGATTACAACGCTGCCCGCATCATAATACGCCGATATTTTCACGGTCCCTCTCGGAGGCTTGCCGGCCTTTACCCGGTCCTGAGGTTTTTCTAGGCCGTGATCTACGGAGTTTCTCAGCATATGGATTAGCGGGTCTATAAGCTTCTCCACCATTTTTTTGTCAAGCTCAACATTTTCTCCCTCAACAACCAGGTCCACTTCTTTGTCCATAGATCTTGCAATATCCCGAACCATCCTCTGAAATGAATCAAAAACAGTTGAAAGGGGAACCATCCTCATCATCAACGCCTTTTCCTGCAGCTCTTTTGTCAGAAGCTCATAAATGTTGGCATCGTCCCTTATTCCGGCGGTAAACCGTCTGGACAAACCGAGCAGTTTATGAGTTGACCTTACAATCTCGTCAGGCAGCCCGCCGTTATTTCCGTTATTCAGGCTCTGAACGAGTTCAAGATTTCTTTTTATGACTCCTTCTATTTCCCTGGCATCCTGCAGCCTCTGTTTGGTCCGGTTCTGACTGGAGACCATCTCTCCCATAAGTTTGATTAATTCGTCCAACTTTTCCGAGCTGATCCGCACTGTTTCAGCCGTCTTTTGCCTTGAGTCCTTTTCGGAAGGCTCCTTTGTTTGCTGTTCCGGTGGAGCGGTAACGGTACCGGCAGGATGCGCAATGAGCGGTCCATGAGACCCCCCTTCAATTCCCCCCTTATCAAGGGGGGACAAAGGGGGGTGTATCTTGGATTGTGCATCCTGCATCTTCTTTTCATCTTGTTTTCCTTCTGCGGCCCTCGCGAGTTCATCACATAGAGGGGCATAGTCGGCAGTGATTTCCTGTTTAGCGGCTACCATATCAATCATATCCGTAACGGCATCTATCCCCTTAAAAAGAATATCGGCCAGTTCTTTTGAATGTTTTATCTTCTTATCCCTCAAGGCGCCGAGGACATCTTCCATTTTATGCGCCACCTCTGTTATGGAAGTAAGTTTCATCATCCTTGAGGAACCTTTTATTGTATGCGCGGAACGGAAAACGGAATTAATGGTTTCATGGTCGTCCGGATTTTTTTCGAGATGGACCAATCCGTTATTCAGTTTTTCTATGTGTTCCCGGGCTTCTTCCACAAACCGCGCCAGGAATTTTGCCATATCAAGCGCCATAGAATTTCCTTACGTTAAGGCCCCTTTCAATTTATTTAGGTTCATTTTACACAGGTGCGCTATATTATCGTTTGAGAAAGCAAGCGGAAAAAATGTAAGCCCGTGGCCTCCGAAATCCCCTTTTGAGAGCTGCTTGATTGTAATCTCGTATTCTCTGCCGGCATTTTTTCGCTCTCCCGAAGAGTTATAAATCTCAGCCAGATAAAAATGCGCAAGCCAGCACGAAGGCCGGATAAAAACCGCCTCTTTAAACCTCTTTACGGCCTTATCTTCGTCATTTTGCATCCTTGAAATTAACCCGAGAAGGAGCTGCCCCTCCAGGCACCACCTATCCATCCCAATAATCTTCAGACATATTTTCTTGGCGTCTTCAAGCCGGTTCATGTTAATAAGAATCCCGGCCTTGAGCATTTGCGCCTTAATAAATGCAGAATCTTTTTCCGTAAGCCCCTCAATACTTTTTAGCGCCTCATCATATTTCTTAGCCTGGGCGTAAGATAACGCCTCTTCGAAAGGAGAGTTTTTACTGCCTGCGGAATTTTTCCAAAAAGAAGAAGGCGTTAAGTCATCTTTTGTGGATATCTCTATTCCGTCATTCCCGTGTAAACGGGAATCCAGATATTTAGCTTTCTGGATTCCTGCTTTCGCAGGAATGACACTTTTATTTTGTTTCGCTATATTACCTACTGCTTGCTGCTTTCCGTTTTTTTTAGCAGCGCCCTCCTTCACTTTCCGGAACAAAAAAATCCCGTCCATCTCAATCAGCGATAATATGCCTATATTATGAGAAATAGTTTCGGTTGAGCCGACAAATAAATATCCGTTTTCATTGATAAGCTCGGACAGTTTTTTAAAAATATTTTTTTGCGTCTCCGGATCAAAATAAATAGAAACATTGCGGTAAAAGATTACGTCTGCATTCTTCAATTCCTCGGGAAGCTCGTTATCCAGAAGGTTAAATTTTTTGAAATTCACCCCTTCCCGGATAATATCTTTTATCCTATGCCGGTCATGGCCCGCAGGTTCAAAATATTTTTCCATCAATTGCCGCGGCACATCCCTGAAAGAATACGCGGTAAAAATCCCTTCGCGGGCCGTGCGGACCGCATTGCCGTCAATATCAAATCCTATTATTGAAACAGAAGGCCTGATACCCGGGCCGTATTTTTCCATGAGTGCTATCAGCAGCGAATAAGGTTCTTCTCCCGTAGAGCATCCGGCGCTCAATATTTTTATCCCGCCCTCCTTTTTATCATTAAGCATCTCCGGGATTAATTTCTCCGCAAGTAAATTCAGATGGCAGGATTCCCTGAAAAAATATGTCTCGTTAATTGTAAGAAGATTCAATAAGCGGCTAAGCTCATCGCGGTCCTGAAGAAGGCAGTTAAGATACTCATAGTCCGACCCGATGTCTCTTTCCGACATCCTGGCGCTGATGCCGTTTTTGAGCGTAACAATCCGCGAATCATCAAAATAGAGGCCGCTTCGTTCCCTGATAAGGTCTTTAAACTGATTTAGCAACATGAAGATTGCTCACTATTTCCACGATTTTTTTACTGATATCTCCCAACGGTAAAATCTTATCGATATGCCCGTTGTCAATGGCAACCTTATTCATTCCAAAAACAATAGACGTGCTCTCATCCTGGGCCATAGTAGTCCCGCCAGCTTCCTTTATTCTTTGAATTCCCTGCGCCCCGTCGCTTCCCATGCCTGTCAGTATAATTCCAATGCTGTGGGCCCCGTATACGCTCGCCGCTGACGACAAAAGCATATCGCATGACGGGTGATATATGTCCTTTGGGGTCCGCTCTACAAACGATATCCTTTTAAAAGAGTTTATTCTGGCATGGCTTTCCGGAGGCAATACATATGCCGAGCCGGCAGTGACAATATCCCCATCAACCGCTACCTTTATGTTCAGCTTTGTAATAAGTTTAAGCCATTCTACCATCCCTGAAACAAACCCGTCCGAAATATGCTGGGCAATAACAATAGGGCAAGGAAAATTTTTAGGAAGCTGCGGCAGGATAACCGAAAGCGCGTCCGGGCCCCCCGTGGAGGAGGCAATGGCGACAATCTTGTCTCCCATATCCACGGTAGGAGCCGCCGGCATATCTATTACTTTCTGTGCCTTGCGTCTTCCGCTTATATGGGTAACGACCTTAATCTGCGAAAGGAGTTTGATTTTATTGATGAACTCAATAGCTCCGCTGAGACTGACATCTGGTTTAACGACCAGGTCTAACGCGCCGTTTGAAATTGCAGCGTATGCCGTATGCGCGTCTCCGCGGGTCGTAACTACAAGAATAGGAACCGCGTTGGAAGCCATAATCTGCTCTATAGCCTCAAGCCCGTCCATTACCGGCATCTCGATATCCATCGTCACAATGTCGGGTTTTAATTCGCCGACTTTTTCCACAGCCTCCTTCCCGTTCTTGGCCTCTCCGATAACCTGGAGCTCGTCGCTTGTGGATAAAATAGCTATGATTAATTCTCTCGCAAGCGGACTGTCGTCAACTACCAGCGCTCTTATTTTCTTCAACCGCGGCCTCCCTTTTTATTCACTGTTTTTGGAATGTTCATTGCCAAACTTAAATTTCTTAACCATTTCATTTAAATTATTAGACAGCACTGTCATCTCTTTACTTACACTGTTAATCTCGCTGATCGCGTGTGAGGTCTTCTTGGCCCCCGCCACTATCTCCCTCATCGCTATTGCCACTTGACCGGTTGCAATCTTCTGCTGCTGTGTTGAAAGAGATATTTGTTTTGCCGACTTGTTCGTCTCGTCCACTACGCACACAATGTCATCAAGCCTGCTCGTGGTCTGCTTTGCAAATTCAACTCCCTCTTGTATAATTCCCGAATTCCTTTTTGACGTCATAACGAGCTTATCAACAGACTCCAGCATCTCTTTAATCTTGCCTTCTATCTCCACTGTTGACTCTCTGACGCTGTCGGCAAGCCTTCTGATCTCCACGGCTACAACCCCGAATCTCTTCCCGGCCTCTCCGCCGGTAGCCGCCTCAATCCCCGCGTTAAAGGCTATAAGTTTTGTCTGATCCGCGATCTTATTTATAATATCCATTACCCTGGTGATTTCCCTTGATTTTCTGCCAAGTTCAACAATCTCGTTGATGCGGTCCTGATTGTCCTGATATATCTCATTCATCTTTACCGTGATGTTTCCCACCGCGGAAGCTCCATCCTTAGAGGTCTGCCAGGATTTACCGGCTAACTCCAAAACAGAACCCGCATAGTCCGCAATCTGATTGGAAGAGGCCGACAACTCCTCTGTCGTAGACGATATTTCGCTTACCGAGCTTGCCAACTGCGAAAAAAAAGACGCCTGTTGCTCGGAGGCGGTAAAGAGTATGTCTGCGGAGGTATTTATTATGAATACCGTTTCAGACATTTCCGACATTAAATTATGGAATTGGTCCACTATATCATTAAAGGCTGCGTGCATTTGTCCCATTTCGTCATTGCTGGTAATTTCCGCCTTCTCAATTAGAGCGCCGCTTTTTATTGTGTCCCTTATTTCTTTTATGGTTCTCAAGGGGTTATTAAGGCCCGAGGCGATTTTTGCGTTTACCGCTATAACTGAAATGAGGATTACCATAGAAGCGATAACCATAAAAGTCATTGCTGTTCCGATCGTCTCATTAACGCGGCGAACCACCTCCCCTTGTTTTCTACTCATCGTCTCTATCTGCTGGTCCGGAGTTTTTATCTGAACCTGAGTTGCTTGCCCTGCAAGAACATTTACGCTTGCTTTTATCTTTAAAAAAGCATAAAGGCTTATTGTCCCGATTACGAGAATTCCCGCCGCTGTGATAAAAAGATTGCTCAAAAGTCTTCTCTTAATTGTCATAATTTATCCCAAATTTAAATTACTTGTTATTGAACTTAATTTTTTTAACCATCCCATCTAAATTATTTGATACGGCCACTATCTCTTTGCCGATGGAAGTTATCCGGTTGATGGAATGGGTTGTCTGGCCCGACCCGGCCACAATCTCTTTTAAAGCGACTACCACCTGATTGCTTGCGGTCTTTTGCTGCTGGGTAGAGAGGGATATCTGCTTTGCGGCATCGGTTGTTGATTGAGCCGCATCAACAATGTCCACCAGCACGGATGCGGTCTCGGCCGAATGTTCAACACCGTCCTGAATCACCTTTGACGCCTTTTCAGAAGCGATTACAAGACGGTTAATAGCGCCCTGAATCTCATTAACTTTGCCTTCTATCTCTCCCGTGGACTCCATAACGCTGTCAGCCAGCCTTCTGATCTCTACGGCTACCACGCCGAATCTCTTGCCCGCCTCGCCCGCGCTTGACGCCTCTAAAGCGGCGTTAAAGGCTATCAGCTTTGTCTGGTCTGCAATATTATTTATTATCTCCATAATCTTGCTTATTTCCTTGGATTTTCTCCCGAGCTCAACTATCTCGTCTTTTGTATTTTGACTGTCGCTGCTGATCTCGTTCATTTTCATAATTACGCTTTCAACAGCGCGCGCCCCTTTTTTGGTGTCCTCCAGTGTTTTTGTCGCAACGTCTACCACCGCCTTTGCATGTTCTGCTATCTGCGTTGACGAGGCCGAGAGTTCCTCTGTAGTAGAGGTGATCTCCGCCACTGCCGCGGACTGCTGGGACAGTATGGTTGCATTTTCCGTTACGGCCTCCGAAATCTTGTTTGCCTGGGAATGGATGGCATCCGTGGCCTCGGAGATTCCCTTTGTAATCCCGTGTAAACTGTTTCTATGGTTATCCAGCCGGCCTTCAAGTTCAGCCAATTCACATTTATAATCAGGAGAAGCGCCGTCCTGCGCATCATCATCCTGGAAATTTTTTAGGGCTGAGGCCAGCCGGTTAACGGGATTTGTTATAAACTCATTTGCAAAATATGAAATCGCGAGATAAGAAATCAGGAGAATAGATAAAGAGATAATTGCAGCAGCCGCCAGGCCCAGCTTGACGCCGGACGCCGAGATGAATAGAAAGACGAGAATGGTTGAGATTAGCGGCGCAACAGCGAAAAGCAATATCTGGTTTTTAAGCGACAGGTTAATATTCAACGCCCTTTTCAAAGATTGATTCATCGTAACCTCCAATAGAATTAATAATTGCTTCCTAACAGAATGTCACTCCTGGCTCCTTAACTTATAAAAATCCACGAGCAATAACACCTCATTATTCACCAGAGCCGCGCCCCATATCGCCTTGGGACTTTTTGACAAAGCAGGAAGCGGCCTGAGAGAATCTCTAGGAACCGAAACAATACTCCCCGGTTTGTCTATAACAATGCCAAAAGGTATTTTTTCGTCTTTTATCCAAAGAACCTTTGGCGAGGCAAAAGCAACCTTCCCGCAAAAGGGTATCTTGTCGTCTAGCCATTCAAACTTAAATTGCCTGTAGATGGCCTCTTCAATATCCATAATCCTGTCAACTTGTGACGCATCTATTGCCATAATAACACCGCCGACATCAAAGGTAAGAACCTGTAACTCCTCCTGATAATTATGATTCATTCTTAATTCCGATTATTCAGTCTGTCATTCCGGCATTTCTTAAGCCGGAATCCAGCGATTTTAATACCTTCTGGATGCCGGATCAAGTCCGGCATGACAGAAAAGACACATTTATACACTAAAACCATCCTATCACTTATAATCCGGCAAATATCCTGCTGATATCAAGTATAGTCACATTCTTATTTTTATAATCTATCTCTCCGCTAACAAATTCTTTTATCGTTTTATCCAGCGTAGAAAGCGGCGCTTTAATAGAACTGTGCGGCACATCCAGAACGTCTTCTATGGATTCAACAAGTATGCCGGAACGCAGGCCATCCTTTTCCGCCATAGCAATCCGGTTTTTAGGAGTAATCTTAAAATCAGGAAGTCCAAGAAACTTATTGATATTGATTACGGACTCTATATCTCCCCTCACATTAATTATTCCCAAAATATAATCAGGCGCTCCGGGGACATAGAATATCTTTGTTAATGGAAGAATTTCTTTGATATCGCCGCCGTAAAAGGCGTAGTAATCGTTCAGCAAAGTGAAGAAAACAAGCTTAACCTGCTGTTCTTCAACATTGACTATCTGCTCCCTGTCTTTTCTTTTTTTAAGTTCTTCCAGGAGCAGATACGCCTTATTTTTTTCAATAGCCACCGTATCACCTCTGTTCATTGTTGCCATCCGGAAATCGTATAGTTTTTCCCGTCATGTCACAAGCTTTTTTTTACGGCGCCATGACACTACTTTAAGCCCATCAACTCACACACACTACGACTTGATGCACCATACTAATTCAGAGTTAGAAGAGAGATAGAGATAGAGATAGAGATAGAAGTAGAAGTAGAAGTAGAAGTAGAAGTAGAGATAAATTACAGCGTTATTACTTTTCCGCGTAATTTATGTAAAAATCGCACTGGCGGCAATGGCGAATTTTCTCTTCCAGGGACGCCATTACGTATTTCCCCTGAGCGCATCTTGTGCCTGTTATCTTCCAGCATTTCAAGCCCTTCTCAGGATACGCCGGACACTTCATGTAAACTTCTTTTGAACATTTCATATGTTCCCAGCAATTCATAACGCCTCCTTTGGTGACAGGATTTTAAATAGACTAAAATTAAAGCGCCCCCTGTGTCAATATAAAAATAACTGATTTTACGGGTAAATCCTTGCAAATCTCTCTCTGATATTTTTAATAAACGGAGGGATTTTAAAGAAGGCTTCTATTAAAGCGCGTCAGAGTCTGCTTTTAATTTCCTTGATTAATTCTTCCAGCATAAACGGCCTGCCGTCAAATTTATTTATCGCCGCGTCAAAGACAAAGCCTGTCTCTGCCTTCAGCAATCTTGCAAATTGTCCTGTCGCATTGTTTTCTATACAAATAGCAGTCTTTGCATTTTTAAGAACATTCAGATAATCGTATTTATCAGTTGAGGGAAAAGGATATATCTCGCTGAAATGAAGCATTGCAATATCCCCCCTGCGCCCCCCTTTATTAAGGGGGAATGACAATTCGTCAACAGCCTCCTTCATTATTCCGTAATTTGAACCCCACCCCGCAATAACTACCTCGGGATTACTATCTCCGTAAAGCGCAGGCGGCTCCATTTCTTGCCTTATAAGAGGAAGTTTTTTAAAAAGCCGTTTATCCACCATTTTGACTCTTGTTTCAGCGTCTTCAACAATATGCCCTTCCTCGTCATGTTCATCGCTGTCTGTTACGACAAGATGTTCTGCGTCTCCCGGAACACCAAAGGGCGATACGCCGGTATCTGTAAGCGCATGTCTTTTGTAGTCTTTAAGATTTTTGAATACATCACTTCGCAGCCTGTAATCAGTGTATTTTATTTTTCTCAGGTCAAAACCTTCATAGGTCCACTCGGAATCCGCAAGATACTGGTCAAAGATAATTATCGCAGGAACCTGATATTTCTCGGCCAGGTCAAAGGCCTTGTTCGTAAGATAAAACGCCTGTTCAGGCGTACCCGGCGCAAATATGATTCTCGGGAATTCGCCGTGCGCCGTATATAAGGCAAAATTAAGGTCGCCTTGCTCTGTCCTGGTAGGAAATCCTGTGGCAGGCGCCGGCCTTTGTCCGAGCGCAATGACAACCGGGGTTTCTGTCATGCCTGAAAGCGAGAGCCCCTCAACCATTAATGCAAAGCCTCCGCCTGCTGTGCCTGTCATGGCCCGGACGCCTGCAAATGATGCGCCGAGCGCCATATTGATAGCTGCGATTTCGTCTTCTGCCTGTTCAACTATAAGGCCGTATTCTTTTCCCTGGTCTGCGATATAGTTCATTATTCCGGTTGATGGGGTCATGGGATATGCAGAATAAAATTTGCATCCCGAGGCGAGAGCGCCCAAGCCTATAGCTTCAATTCCGTTTATCAACATTTTCGGTTTCAGGGATAATTCGCGAGCGTTTCCCGCAGAAAAAGAACACCTGAGGCAATTCTTAACCGCGAAATCACGGCCTGCCATTGCCGCGTTTATATTGGCATTTATAACCTGTTCGCCCTTTTTCTTGAATGTATTTTTTATAATGGAAATCAGCGCATCAAGTTTCATACCGAGCATCCCGAGCACCGCGCCTGTTGCAACTGTATTTGCCATTATCTTATTCCCGCCGCGCGCTACGGCCAGAGCAACAAAAGGAATATCAAGAAACCGGGGCTGGCCGTATTTCTGCTTTAATGAAGCTGCATCATAGATTATTAAGCCGCTGTCATGAAGTTCGCTCTGATGCTGCTCCACGCTTTCTTTATCAAGCGCAACGAGAATATCTATCTTTTTCTTTGAAGCCGTTACGGCCTTGTCCGAAAACCTTATCTGAAAAAAATTATGGCCGCCCCTTACGCGGGATTCGTAATCCTGATGCGTAAAGACATGAAACCCGGATACTGCGAACACCTTTGCAAGCGTATCGCCAATGGTCTGTATCCCCTGGCCTGCCTCGCCTCCTATCTTGACTGAATAATCCATTCTTCCTGTTAGTCGTGAAACGAGAAACGTGAGCAGAGAACTACTCGGAATCGCCTCACGCTTCACGCCTTACCCCTTACGTCTTAAGTAGAGTTTAGAGGATATTCTTAATGTCGTCAATACAGATAAGGCTCTTTGCCATGAGGCCTTCCAGCAAGATAAATCCGCCGCAGGCCGAGGCCTGACCTTTTTTAAGTATAAAATCGCAGTCAGCCTCGTAGAAGGGGCATAAGGCGCACATATTCCGGATAAGTTTTTCTCCTGCTGCCGCGTCCGAAACCCGCACGGATTTGTCAAGCGGGATTTCCTTTCCGCTTTTTATCAATCTCTCGGCAACAATAAAACCCATACAGGCCAGGCTGCTGTCTTTTGCAGGCTTGTAATATGAACAGAAGTTTTCGCAGATTTTTTTATTCACCGCTATATTTTTCATTATTCAGGGATAATGCTCATCTTTTTTTGTCTTTGTCCAGGAGTTCCCTCAGTTTTTTTAAAAGCCCTGACGGAGCGATCGGTTTTATAACATAATTCAATTCCTCTTTGCCGGCATCCCCTATTCCTCTTCTTTTTATAAAATCCTGCGGATAACCGCTTGCAAAAAGCGCCTTCATATCAGGCTTTATCTTTCTTATTATCTCATACGCCTCTTCACCGCTCATCTTCGGCATTATCATATCCAGGACCGCAACATCAAC
>Ga0172370_10004235_pt1 | contig 19306 bp, 19 predicted proteins | sample LakKiv5m_FD_114538 | JGI IMG/M metagenome (GOLD analysis project Ga0172370, IMG submission 114538) | Freshwater microbial communities from Kabuno Bay, South-Kivu, Congo - kab_022012_11.5m | ecosystem: Environmental > Aquatic > Freshwater > Lake | place: Democratic Republic of the Congo...
ACTTTCTCGTGATGCTAATATTGAAATCATTGACGGGGAGATAAAATAATGGCTATCGACAGGCAGAAGCTAATTTTAATAAGCGGGTTATTCCTAGGGGTTATGGCAATTTTTATGACCAAGATGTACCTTGACCAGCAAAAAAAGATTGTAGCCGAAAATGCTAGAGCGGCTATGTCAAGTTATCAGTCTAATCAAACTTCTGTTTTAGTTGCCAAAAGGGATATAGTCTCAGGGTCGATTATCTCAAGCGATATGTTTGAAACATCGATAGTCCCGAATAAGTTTGTTCAGCCTCAGGCAGTTACTTCTTTGGACAGGATTTACGGAATGATTACTGTTGCGCCTATCGGTAAAGGCGAACAGATTACACTTTCCAAGCTGGTTAGCGATAAAAGCTCGGGCAGAAGAGACCTGGCCGGTGTTACTCCATCCGGTAAAAGGGCGATAACTATTATTGCCGATAACCTGTCTTCTTTGTCTGGGATGGTGCAGCCGGGTAATTATGTGGATGTGCTGGCTGTAGTGCAGCTTCCCGTACCGGGCCGTGATGGAAAACCTGTCAATCAAACAGCTATTGTGCCTTTATTCCAGAATGTTTTAGTTCTGGCCGTCGGACAAAATACAGGCGGGCCAACCGGACCAAGCGGCAGGTATGCTACTGAATCCGCTCCTCCTGCAAAAGATACTAATCTGATTACCTTATCATTAAGCCCCAAAGAAGCCCATTTAATTGCTTTTGTCCAGGAGCAGGGCAGGATGCGTTTAGTCATGCGTTCTCCGGCTGATGCTAAAATGGAGCCAGCGATGCCGGTTAGTTGGGATAGTTTATTTCAATATATTTCTCCTTCGAAAGAAGATAATCAACAAGAGATAAGACCGCCGATAGATACGACGGAGTATGTGGAAGTTTTGCGCGGGTTAAATAAGGAAAAAGTTTCTATATCATCAAGATAATAAACTTAAAAGGCTGAGATCATTAAAGCCTTAAGCCTAAGGAGAAAAATGAGAAAGTTATTTTTTGGCTTATTATGTATTGTAACTTTTATAACCTTCTTGCCTTTTAATAGCCTTTGCTTTGATGAAGTCGTCGAAGAGATGAAGCTCTATGTCGGGCAGCCCCAGACTATTTTGATAAATTCTCCGAAAAGGATAGCCGTCGGCAACCCTCAGGTCGCCGACATTGTCAACATTACCAAAAAAGAACTGACCATTGACCCTAAGGCAGCAGGAAGCACGACTTTGATTGTCTGGGATAATTTCGGTGAACAGTCTTATCGTTTAAATATTTTTACCGAGGATATGAGCATAATCAAGCGTCGGGTCGATAATATCCTTTCCAAAATTAATGTCCCGGAAGTTTACGCCAAGGCCGAGGATGAAGAAGCTAAGGTGCTTCTTTTGGGCAGTGTAAAGACCGCCAAGGATAAAGCCAGGATTATGTTGGTTTTAGACCAGTTAAAGAACAAAATAATAGATTTGATAACGGTTAGAGAAGAAGAAGCAGTTATTGAGATAGACGTCCAAATCATTGAACTTAACAAGGGATCTCAGAATACGCTCGGATTTACCTGGCCAGGGTCGATCTCTTTGACCGAGGTGGGGTCTCCCGGAATTTCGGCAGCCGGCGCAAAATGGGGCAGCCTTTTTAAAGTAGCTAAGGAAACCCGCGATGCTTTTACCTTAAAATTAGACGCGTTAATCCAGGAAGGGAATGCTCGCATACTTTCTAGGCCCAGGCTTTCCTGTCAGAGCGGTAAAGAGGCAAAATTAGTTGTCGGAGGAGAAGTGCCCGTCTTGAGCGGGACAGCAACACCAAGTACGACCGGAACAGGGACAGCGGCAACCTCCAATGGCTCGGTAGAATATAAAGAATACGGAATAATTCTGAATGTTAAGCCTTTGCTTGAAGATAGCGGCCGCATACATCTTGGACTTGATATCACAGTAAGTGAAGTGGGGGATCAGGTAGAAACTGATTATGCCCTGGCTTATAAAATGACTAAGCGTACTGCAACAACCGAGCTTTTCTTGGATAATGGCCAGACCATGGCTATAGGCGGTTTGATTAAACAGAAAAAATCCGAAGATATAAAAAGAGTGCCTTGGCTTTCAGATATCCCCGTTTTAGGCAATATATTCAAGCAGAGAAGTAAGAAAGCGGGCTGGGATTCTGATGTTAGCGAAATCACTGACGTCGAGCTTTTTATCACTTTAACTCCCCGAGTAGTAAGCGAGGTTAAACCCCAGGAAGAAGTAAGAAGCCAGGTAATCAAACTTCCTCCGGTTAATGACGATCGTATAAAAGATCCGTTTGTCAAATATTCAAAGTTGGTGCAAAAACGAGTTTTAAGTATAATTACTTATCCTATTAAAGCCAAAGAAGCCGGTTTCCAGGGAACAGTTATGCTTAATCTCAAACTTTCCCCTCAAGGAGAACTTTTGGAGTCTATAGTTAAGGAAAGTTCAGGTTACCGGATACTTGATGACGCTGCGATTCAGAGAGCCCAAGAAACAGCCCCTTATCCGCCTTTTCCTCCAGATATAAAGGAGGAAGAGATCTGGGTGGACATTCCTATAACTTATCAATTGGAATAAAATGGCTAAAATAATAGTAATATTCAGCACAAAAGGCGGTGTAGGTAAGACTCTAATCGCTACTAACTTGGGAGTATCTTTAACCAGAGAAGGCAAACGTGTTTGTTTGATTGATCTGGATACTCAGGTTGTAGGAGATATGGCTCACATGCTAGGGCTTAGCCCGGAAAAATGTATGGCGGACTTAATGTCTTTTATGATAAAACAGCCTCAGCTGACCAAGAAGCAGGATTTTATCATTAAAACAAAATTTGATAATGTTGATTTTATCGCCGGAATACTTAAGCCCCAGCAAGCAAGTTATCTTTACCCGGAAAAACTTCCCGAAATATTTTCTCTTTTGGATAAAGATTATGATTATATCGTTGTAGATGCCGGCAAAAATTTCAGCGATGTTTTTTTAGTTACTCTAAGCCAAGCAAACCTTATCCTTCTTATTGCCACGCCTGACGTACTCTCGGTTTATCAGACTAAGTGGGCGCTGGATACATTATTATTCCTCCATTTTCCTTTAAATATGATTAAGCTTGTACTTAACCGGGCAGAGTCTTTATCGAGTATCAGTTGGCAGGAGATCAGGGTTAACCTGCCTATTGATATAATCTCTAAAGTCCCGTCGGAAGGCCGGTTGGTTAATCAAGCAGTAAACTTAGGGGTGCCCCTGGTTATTAATTCGCCCCGTTCAAGGATTGCTTCGGTGTTGCAAGAACTGGCCGCTGTTTTAATCGAAGGCAAAGCCCTTTATATGGACCGCAAAAATATCGATCAGATAAAGCTCAAGGAGCTGACCCCGGATAAAAGCGGCCAATTCTGGGAATCGCAGGACTTAAAAGAGGCTGTGCTTGAGCCGGATAGCTTGGAAGACCAAGATGAAATTTTAATCCTTAAAAAAAGAATCCACGGCCGGCTTTTAGACAGCATGAATATCAAGAAGCTCGATCTTAGGATTTTTAGCGACCGCAAAAAGGCCAGGGATTTAAAAGAAAGAGCAGGCGTTATTGTAAGCAATCTTTTAGTCGAGGAAGCAGGAAGCTTTATTCCTTCCCAGGAAATTAGGAAAAAATTAATCAAAGAGATTCTTGATGAAGCCTTGGGCTTGGGGCCTTTGGAAGACTTGCTGGCTGACCCCGATATAACCGACATCATGGTTAATAATAAAGATGAAATCTACGTCGAGCGTTTTGGTTTAATTGAACTTACCAGTAAAAAATTTATTTCCAACGACCAGGTCAGGACAATCATCGAACGGATCATCGCTCCTATCGGAAGAAGGATAGATGAATCTGTGCCGATGGTAGATGCCCGTCTTGTAGATGGCTCTCGAGTTAATGCAATCATCTCTCCGCTTTCTTTAACCGGGCCGACATTAACCATCAGGAAGTTCCGCAAAGAAAGGTATAAAACAATTGACCTGCTTAATTTAGGGGCGCTTACCCAGGGAATGGCGGATTTTATCAGGGCTTGTGTTTTATGCCGAAAAAATATGATTGTTTCAGGCGGGACGGGTTCCGGAAAAACTACGGTGTTAAATGCCCTTTCAGAATATATCCCCGAGGGAGAAAGGATTATAACCTTAGAGGATGCCGCAGAATTGAAGCTAAACCAAAGGCATTGGATAAGGCTTGAATCCCGCCCGCCAAACATAGAAGGTAAAGGCGGGATGGCAATCAGGGACCTTTTCCGCAATACCTTACGTATGCGGCCGGATAGGATTATCGTCGGCGAATGCCGCGGTACAGAATCACTGGATATGCTTCAAGCCATGAATACCGGCCATGATGGTTCGATGACAACAGTCCACGCTAATTCGACCTTGGATGTTTTATCCCGCCTTGATTCAATGATCCTTATGTCCGGTATAGAGCTTCCGACTAGGGCTATTCGGGAGATGGTTGCTTCGGCTGTTGATATTATCGTGCATACCGCCAGGCTTTCCGACGGATCCCGGAAAATTATGGCCATTGCAGAAGTAGCCGGGATGAGGGATGAAATGCACATAGATATAAATGAAATATTTATTTATAAACAGACCGGAGTAGATGCGAAAGGAAAGATTATAGGACAGTTCACTGCTACCGGCTATAAGCCTAGCTTTTTGGAAGAAATCCGTGTGCGTGGTATATCCCTGTCAGATGAAATTTTTATTCCTTCCAAACAGTAATAATCTATGCGGTTAATCAATAAAACAAAAAATTCGATTTTGGCGGAAGATGTCTTTATAGCTAAGACATTGTTTTCTAGGATCAAAGGGCTTTTAGGAAAGAGAAGCTTACTGCCTAAACAGGGGATAATACTTGAGCCTTGTAATTCTATTCATACGTTCTTTATGTGTTTTTCTATTGATGTAATCTTTGTAGACAGAAGTAATAAAATTGTTAAAACATTGCCCAAATTTATTCCTAACCGGATCAGCCCCATATATTGGCATTCCCAAAAAGTAGTCGAATTACCCGCCGGAACATTAGATGCTTCTAACACTCAGATTCTAGATCAACTCGAATTGTCAGATTAAATTTGTAATTTTGTCCAATCTGGGCTTGACAAAATTAGTGAAAAGCGTTATATTTGTAGCAAGAAATGTCCAATCTGGAGGATTCATGGGCGTTATCCATAAACTCAAACCCGAAGTAACAAAATTCATTATTGAGAACAAGCAAAAGGACCCTTCTTTAAGTTGCCGTGCTCTTACGCAATTAGTTCTCGATAATCTTAAGGTAAAAGTTTCAAAATCAAGCATAAATACGATTTTTAAGGAAAATAACTTAAGCTTGCCGATTGGAAGAAGGCAAAAGGTTAAAAAGCGAAAGTTTAACCTGCCCTTGCTTCCGGTTATTGAAGGCACAAAATCAATTACTGTAGTCCCTGAGAGTGAAAAAGGAGAGAAGCCGATTAATACTGACGGAAATGTCGATAAGCGGATTAAAGAAGCGGAGGAATGGGCGTTAAAATTACAGCAGGAAGACAGGCAAAGATCGGAAGATAGGCTAAATCTGGAAAAACAAAAATCCGAGAATGACAGTAAGCTAAAAGATGAAGCAGCTGATTTAAGGTTTCTTATGGAAGAGGCGGCTAAATTAAATGCCCAAAAAGATCTAGAGAAGGTTGAAGAAGCCAAGAGGTTTGAACAGGAAAGACTGGCTAAGGAAGCAGAAGAAATAAAGCAAGCGCAGGAGACAGCTCGCAAAGCCGAAGAAGAAAGATTAGCCAAGATCGACGAGGAGAAAAGAATAGCCGAAGCAAAAAGGCTTGAAGAGGAGACAGCTCGCAAGGCTGAAGAAGAAAGGCTGGCCAAAATTGCTGAGGCTGAAGCGCAGGCAAAAAAGGCCGAAGAAGAGAAATCCGCTCAGGAAGCTGCCTTAAAAGCTGAACAGGAAAGACTGGCTAAGGAAGCAGAAGAAATAAAGCAGGCGCAGGAGATAGCTCGCCAAGCTGAAGAAGAAAGGCTAGTCAAAATTGCTGAAGCTGAAGCGCAGGCAAAAGAAGCTGAAGCTAAAAAGGCCGAGGAAGAAAGACTGGCGAAGGAAGCAGAAGAAATAAAGCAGGCGCAGGAGATAGCTCGCAAAGCTGAAGAAGAAAAAGCCGCCCAGGAAGCGGCCTTAAAAGCTGAACAGGAAAAATTAGCCCAAATTGCCGAGTCAGAAGCTAAAAGAGCAGAAATTGAAGCAGCAAGAACAGGAGAAGCCGCAGTTGATCCGGAAAGAAAAATACTCGATGACGAAAAAGCCGCCCAGGAAGCAGCCTTAAAAGCTGAAAAGGAAAGGTGGCTTAGGCTGGCCGAGGAGGAGCTTAAAGCCAGGCAACAGACAACTAAAAAAGAATTGGTTGCAAATGTATCACCGGCGGAACCGGTAAAGGCTATTCAAGGCCAGGTTTCTTCGGGGATAATTCTGCTTAAGGCAATAGATTGTTTAGTTGGAGGCAGCGTACAGATTAATAATTTAATCTGTAAGGAGCTTGGCCGGGAAACAGTCAGTAATCTTAACCTTACTCAGGCGCTGATATTTAAATCTTTATTCGGTATGGAGAATCTTTCTCTTTTCTGGGAATTAACCCAGGTGCATTATTCTAAGGAGGAGCTGGATAAATTTTATTTAGAAATACAAAAGAGTGAAAATATAAAATCTGCCGCCGTAAAAATTTTCTCCGGAGTTTTTAACGAAGCTAGAGGGGTGGGGATGCTTTTTTCTGACGGGCGCTCAGTCTACCTGGATGGCCAGTTGCATTCTACCTGGACCACTCAGAATATCCCCCTTGATTTCTCATCTCCGCTGTTTGAATTAAAAAATAATCTAAATAAATGTTTTTTTAAAAAAGAACCGCTGATTTTATTCTGCGCTCCAGGTTACGATATACCATCGAATGATTTTTTTAACCTTCTTTTGAATTTCAGCTCAACCGGTAAAAATCCCGATAGTTTAAATATTTTCGGTAATAAACTGGAAGAGATCGAAACCATACCGTTAAACAGCACGAATAATTATACTCTTCTGTTTGGCCTTTGGCCGTGGCAATTTACCAGCAGCCGTAAAGTAAAAAGAATCGGCGGATTTGAACTTAAGCATATCGAAAAAACCGGCCAGGATGTATATTTGGCTGAAATTGAAATTGAACTCTTGAGGGCATCTTTGAACCAGAGCATAACCTTCAAAGGTTGCGCAGTCAAAGCAAATCCGGATGAAAAAATCCGTTTAGTTATTCTTAATAGCGGTGAAGAGATGAGCCTGGTTCAGCTGGCTGAGATTTATCTTGGCTGTTGGCCTAATCTCGACGAGGCTTTTAATGATTTTAGCCGGAAAATCGAACTTTTTGCATATGCCAGTAACCCCAAAAAAATTCTTTCCAAAGAAAGTTTCGGCTCGCCGCAAGAAAATGCTGAGCTTGAAAAAATTTTCGCACAGTATATTAAAATGCTTGATAGCTATCTGCGCTGGCATTTCCTACCCCAGGGATATTCAGAAAAGGAATTTTCTTATACCAATGAGTGTTTTTACAAGCTTCCGGTGACTCTTGAGCCCGAACCAGGGGCAGTCAGGGTTAAAATAGAATCCAACCAGGCGTATCGATACCAAAAAGAACTGGAATATATGTTGCGGCGTTTAAATGAGCGCCGGATAAGCTTTAAGGACGGAAGCACTTTATATTTTGAAAACGTTTCCAAATAGCCAGTAATTAATCTTGATTGTTTTATTTTCCAGTGGTATATTTAGGTAGTTAACATAAAAATTTAGGACTTTTTAAATTTTTTAAGCTGCCCTTAGTCTGTCAAGGGGGCGTGGTTTTTTATTTTTATGGGCTGGCCAAGATTGTTTGTGCCATTTTTAGGCAATGATTATAAAGGTAAAAGAAGGAAAAGGCCAAAGTTTTATTGAATATGCGATGCTTATGATCGTCGTTGCTGCGGCATTAATGGCTATGACTGTTTATATCCAGCGGGCGATGTATAATTATATGGGTGGTTAGAATCCAGAAAAAAGAAAAAATGATTTTAAGAGCCCGAAATGGTCAGAGTATTATCGAATACGGAGTGTTGATTATTATTGTTGCCGCTTCGTTAATTGCAATGACCACTTATCTTATGCGGGCCACAAACGCCAGGATTAGGCAAAGCATAAACGAGCTGAATTATTATTGTGCTGATTAGTTTAAGAAGGAGGGGAAGATGAAAAAGTTCAAGAAGGGCCAAAGTACCTTGGAGTATGTGATTATTTTGGCCGCGGTAGTTGCTGCAATTGTTGCAATTGGCGGTATGCTGCAGACTAAGTTAGGTGGCAGCCAAGGTGTTTATGACAAAGTCAGCGCTGGTATGCAAGGAAGGATAAGTGGCGTCAATTTTAATTAGAGGTTTTAGTTAAGCCTAAACTTCTTTCTAGGAGGTGGAAGGATGTTATTAAAAAAAGGACAAAGCACTTTGGAGTACGTGATTATTTTGGCCGCGGTGGTTGGCGCAATTATTTTGGCCTCAGTTTTTGTAAGAAATAATCTTCAGACCGGCTATAACGATTTGACCAACACTGTTCAAACCAGGGCTAATGATATTACCTTTTAATTTTTGTTTAGTTTTTAAAGTTTATAAACAAGGAGGTAGGGGAATGTTAAAGCGATTAAGAAAGAGATTAAGAAGGGCTCAGAGTACGGCAGAATATGCCATTGTAATCGGTTTAGTTATTGCAGCGGCGGTAGCAATGCAGACCTATGTTAAAAGGGGTATTCAGGGTAAAGTCAGGGATGCTACAGATTATACTGATCCTGATGCAGTCGGCAAATTTGGCGTAGGCGGCACACTTGTCCAATATGAGCCGCAGTATAATATTACGACGGAAAATATGGTGACAAAACAGACCGGGACTGAGGATGAAGAGACTTTTACCGGCGGCGGCGTAAAAAGGGAAATTTTCGGTAAAGAGAAGACGGAAAGAACAGGTACAACTCGAGTTACTGCGCCGACACCATAAGTAGTTGTTATTTAAATCAGGGAGGTGGATATGTTACGAGTAAAAAAAGGACAGACTACTCTTGAAGTAGTGGTCTTGGTAGGTTTTGTGGTAGCGGCCTTAATTGCCATGGGTATCTATGTTAGGAGAAGTATCCAGGGCCAATTGCGTGATTCAACCGACCAGGTTGGAGAGCAGTATTCAGCCGGACAAACCACAGGCGCCTGGACTGTTAAAACCAAGCTCCATCAAAACGTAGATTTAACTACGACAGGACAATCTACAACAGATATAATTGAAAACTGGCAGGAAAAAGAAGGTAATGAAGAAGTTGTCTCTTTCGAGGATGGAGGCGGAATTTAAAGGGAGGGAAAATGATAAAGCTAAATAAAAGAGCTCAAAGTACGGCAGAGTATGCCATTGTGATCGCTTTAGTAATTGCTGCGGCAGTTGCTATGCAAATCTATGTCAAACGCGGGCTTCAGGCTAAGGTCAAAGGTACTGTTGATTTCAATCCGGACCCCACAGTGTTTACAGGCAACCAATATGAGCCTTATTATTCTAAGAGCAATATGGATACGACCAGGGAAGCTAGAGAAACGACTACAACCGACAAAAGCGGTAAAGTGACTAGGAGCCTGGATGATCCAGAGGTTATCTCAAGCTGGGGCACTCAAACTACTGTTGCCTTGCCTTAATAAGGTTTAAGCGCTAACAAAGTGATTTTTAAAAATTGGGAGGTGAATATGTTGCGGTTAAAAAAAGGGCAAACTACCCTTGAAGTCGTTATGTTGATAGGTTTTGTAATCGCTGCGTTAATAGCTATGAATACATATATGAAAAGAGGCGTACAGGGAAGATTACGCCAATCAGCCGACCAGGTTGGGGAGCAATATGACGCCGGTAACACCACATCAAAATACCGGACAGTTACCGACCTTGAGCAATCTGAAGCAATTACTGCCGGAGGCGGAAGCGTAACGACTATTAATCAAGGTGATAATGTAAGGACAAAAACATCAACCCAAGCTGAAGTAGTTGCTGAATGGTAGAAAGATGAAGTTTAAAAAAGGGCAAACAATCCTTGAGTTTTTCTTATTGATCGCCTTTGCTGCCGGAGCGGTTACTGCAATGTTAGTTTATATAGCCCGCTCCTTTCAGGGTAATATACGTGACAAAGCTGATCAAATAAGCGAATGGCAGTATGCTCCGGGGCATACGACGGTAGATAATTGGCAGCTGAAATATTCATCTTCTGCGACTAGTCAAGTCAGTGTAACACCGATTCAATATGGTAATCTAAGCGAAGTAAATACGGCGCTGGTAAATAAACTCAAGGAAATCGACATTAAAAAAAAGGAAATCGAAGTACTTAAGGAGCTTTGGGAGACAACTTGCGTGAGCGAATCCCAAGTAGGAGCGGCGGCAGTAAGGAAGGGTGATTTTGGCTGGCAGATGCCCGCAGACGGTTTAATCAAGGTTTCTTCAGACCGGGAAAAAGCTTATGAAGATTTAGCCAAATTATATGAAGAAGCTGAGGATATCGAAAAAGCCTGGCCTAAACGTACAGGAAATATTACCGGTGAAACTTCGACTCACTCTGAGGATAGCGGTTGGTCGAGCGATAATAAACGCATATATGAAGAAGTGGATAGCTATCGATGAAATTTTTGCGTAAGGGACAAAATTTGGTGGATTTAGCCCTTTTAATCGGCATAGTAGGGCTAGTAATCATCGGGATGGAAGCTTATATAAGGCGTGGACTGCAGGGAAAACTAAGAGACGCAACTAACGCTATAATTTCTAAGGGCCAGGCTGCTTCAGCCGATGAACCTGATTCAAAAACAGGCCAGACTAGGATGCATTCGGAATTAGATTATGAGGAGGGCGCCGGAGGCAAAAAAATTATAAGCGGTACCTCAACTTCAACTAGTGATTACGAGTCGGTTACGGATAATTAGGGTATCTTTATATCAAGATGTAATCTGTTTAGAGGGAGATATAACCGATGTTCAGGAATCGCAAGGCCCAGGCAATTCTGGAATTGGCAATATTGGGTTCATTGCTGATTCTGGCTTTTTCTCTGGCGATTACCGAAGGAGAAAGATTTAACCGTCGGCAATCTTATATGCAGCAGACCTTCCGCGGGGCTTTAAAAAAAGCCAACAAGGACAACTGTCCAACTACCTGGTCGACAATGGATTTTCGGAGGAGTTCTAACATGATCAATCCTATGGAGCTAGGCGCAATGCAGCAATTTTCCGATTCCAACTCTATACTTTGGTCAGACGGCAAAAAAGAAAAAGCTACCAATGACTACCCTAAGGCTAAATCCTGGTATCAGTTTAATCGGGATCACCTATATGAAGTTGCAATTACTCCCGGGCCGGTTAATACCGGAGGCTCATTAAGGTATGTTGTTACAACTGGCCCCGAAAGCACAACCATATTCGACAAGGATGAGTCTGGTGGACAAATTCAGACCAGTAAAACGATGAGCGCCGATGACCATGTTCATGCCGAGACCCCGACTGCTTCAGATGACGCTGATTTAAGCGCCGGCGGCTTTTATAGGGGAGGCGGAGGAATAGTAAGATCTAAGGGGATGCAATAATGAATAAAGGACAAGCAACACTTGAGTTTTCGCTGGTTTTAATTATAACCATTGTATTAATCGGCGGTTTTATCGGCATAACCACCTGGGTGGTTGGCCATCTTGTTCCCCGTCAGAATGAATATGAGTTTGGTCGCCTAGGAGCCGGAACTAAAGCAACTGCTGGATTGCCCGAAATAGGATATAGTCCTTCGTTATATGCCGATGATCAGGTTTATTATCTTAGGAAATAGGAGATGAATGTTTTTTTTATTCCGGAACAAACAACCTATAGGTAAGGGAAAATTATCAGGCCAGATATTCCCTTTTTTACTTGTCGGCATAGTTGGCTTGCTTGCCTTGGGTTTGGCTGTTAGCGGTATATTCGGCGGGGTGAAGGTAAGGACCTGCGCTGCAAACGGAGCTGATGCCGGTTCTTTAGCCACTGCTTCCCGTTTTTGCTATGCCTTTAACGAACTTTGCCTTAAAAATAGGGCCATGCGTGATTATTATAATTTAGACCGGTTGTATTATACAACAATGCATTTGGTAGCAGACGCTTATTTAACCGAAGGGAGGCGGAAAAGCGCAAGGGCACAGGTTTTATTAGAAAGCGCAGTGGGTGATGTCAGAAGGGGTGACTGGTGTCAATATTGGGGGCATTTGGAAAATGCCGAAAATAACCTTTATAAAGATGAGAATGTGACTCTGGATACGGCCTTTGGCCAGACACTTGAGGCAGCCAGGTGTGTAGGCGCATTTAGCATCCTTGCCAGATATATGCGGTTTTTTACCAATAATTTTAAAAATAACCAGCAGTCAAATTACTGCCAAGCGAATAAATTTATGGAATCAATTTTTACAACTCAGAGCTCTCTTCAAGACGCCAAGTCCACAGGCCTGACCTATGCTTTTAATAATAGCTGTACTACCGGTGATGCATTTAATACCTGGGTAGCCACCGGCGGATTTAATCCCAACCCTACCTTTGAATGGGGCGCCGTTGGCCAGGAATGCGGAATTACGGTTATCATAAATACACCGATAATAAGGTCATATCAGATAAGGCATACTACCTGGAACTATCCCCAAAGAAAGACGTTTCAGTCCGAAGGTTTTTCATGTTCTTATACCCATGAAGGAGATACGACGTTAACAATTTCAAGAGCCAGTAAGACAATCGCCTTGGACCCTTTTAATGAAGATGGGGCGTGGGAATTGGTGGGAGTTTATCGGGATCTTTCTAATGCGTTATTAAATGCCAGGAACTGGGCTAATCATATCCGGGGAGAAACCGATGGTGCTGATCATCATCAGGAAGGCTGTGGTGATATACCTCCTAATTGCCATGAGGTTTGTAATAAAGAACCCTGGAGCCATAAAGAAAGCTCGGTGGATTCATTAAATGGATTTGTAAACTGCCTGCTTAATGCTCTAAAAAGGCTTAACGAAGACCATGGCGGAATCCTGTCAATGATAAATATCCAGCAAAATAATACTCAAATTTATCTAAATGTTTGGCCGCAAACTCCTCCTAATGGGCCGTTTTTTGCCAGCCTTACTTGCGATGATATAAAGGTTGCTTCTGCTAATGCCATTGCCAGTGATGATGATATGGGGGATCCGAATGATCTGAATGTTCCGGGTTTAATGATTTATATGATCGACGATGTTTTCCTTACTCCGCCTCCCTGGCGCAATGATTGTACGGTAGATTTATGGTGCAGGCACACAGATCCTGACACAGGAGTAGTTACTTATGATCATACCAGGGCTTATAGCCGAGCCACATTTAGTGGCGACGGAATAATCAGGACTTTTAAGGATGACTTTTGGGCACAAATTGATGAGGTTAGTTTATTTTAACCCTATTAGCCAACCGCATGAATTCTAAAACTAAAATAATAGCTTCAGTATTCATTTTTTTAATTTTCGTCTTTTGCCAAGTTTTTGCTTTTGACGCCGATATTACTTTGCCCCCGGATGCGGTAAAGGTGGGAGAAAAAACCGAAGATTTTGGCCCGATAAAATCATTAACCGGTTTTTACGAAACCTCTTTAAATAAAGACAGATTGAATTCATTTTACAACAGGGAATTGGTTAGGGATGGTTGGCAGAAAAAAGGAGAAGGCGCCTTCATAAAAGATAAAAAGATTATGGTTATTATCTGCGAGACTTCAAAAAATAAGGCTGGAAAAACAGAATTTCTGGTTACGCTTAGCAATATTCCGCCGAAAGAAGAGTTTTTGGCAATGTATAAAGAATCCCCTGAAAGTTTACCATATCTGCCCATTTACCCCGGCAGCATACAAATCTACCTTTTAAGATTGCAGGGAGAAGTTGAAAGCGCGTATGAAACTGAAAGTAGCATTGAAGATATAGCTTTTTTCTATAAAACTGGTATGCTTAAGTATGGCTGGAGTCCGGATTATGACTTTAAGATTCCTGATCAGTGGACAGATAAAGAGGGTATTGGTTTGAACTTTTACAAGCCAAGCGGAGAAACTTGTTTGATTAAAATATCCAGCTCCGAAGGTTTCCAACGCCTGGAACAGAATACTGAAAATAACCAAAAACCAGTCAAAAATGTGATTGCTGTTAAATACCGTGAATATTAAAATATCAGATAAAAGATCTCAATCAGGTATTGAATATGTTGCCGCTATACTAGTACTTATTGGGGCTATTATTTGGGTGGGCATCTATTATCAGCGTAGCGTACAAGGCAAATACCGGCAAACCGGTGAAGCTATTAGCGGCGGAGAACAGTACACTGTTCATTAACCAAACAATTTTGAAAATATGATCGTCTTGTTAAATATCCTAATTCTATGTTCGGTTATTCTGATTTCTTTTAGCCTGTTGCCTCTTATTGTCCAAAGGATCCAGTTTTGGCAGCAGAAGAAAGAGGTGGCAGTTGCTAAAGAAATGGATAATATGTTCTATGATAAAAGCCCTAAAAGCATAGTTATGCTTTATTTTATTCTCCCAATGCTTTTTGGTTCGCTAGGATATCTTATTCTTAATTCCCAACTATTGATGATTTTAGGGGTTGTTGTCGGTTTGGTAATCCCGAATTTTATTTTAAAGGCCCGCTTTAAAGCCAGGATCCGTAAATTCAACAACCAGCTTTTGGATGCAATTAACATGCTTTCCAGCTGTATAAAGGGAGGCTTAAGCCTTTTACAGGGTCTGGAAGTTTTAGTTGAAGAAATGCCTGCTCCGATGAGCCAGGAGTTGGGGCTTGTGGTCAGGGAAAACAGGATGGGTATACCGCTTGAGGAATGTTTATCCCGCTTAAATAAGCGTATGAATCTGGATGAACTCAGCTTAATAATTAATGCCCTTATGGTTGCTCGCGAAACAGGCGGTGAATTGCCTAAAGTTTTTAGCCGCTTGAGCGTAACAATCAGGGATAACCGCAAGTTAAGGGAAAGTATTAAGACTCTTACCTTACAGGGAAGGTTGCAGGGGATAATAATGTCATTCCTGCCTTTTGCCTTTTGCGCCTGGGTTCTCTCGGTGAATAAGCACCATTTTGATATTATGTTAAATAGTGATATAGGCAGGATGCTTCTAATTATAGCAGTAGGCTTACAGTTAATCGGGATGTGGCTGATAAAAATATTTAGTACAATCGATTTATAATATGGAATTAATTATATTTATCTTTATACTTACCTCAATTGGGCTTGTCTTATGGAGTTTTCTCTTCGCTCAGCCAAGTTCTCTTCTTCGCCTGCCAAGGGAAACAACCGATATTGATTTCCAGAAACCAAAGTTTGATTTTTCTATACTTTTCCCGACGGCTGGCTTGCTTGATAAGACTGGAATCGGCGCTACTTTAAAGAAGTCTCTGGATACAGCCCATATAAATTTATCAGCCAGGGCTTTTTTTAACATAAAGATACTCGGATGTATTCTTATGGTCTTTTTAATAGTAACTTTGATCGGTAAAGCGGACCCGATAATTATAATAATTGCTTTGGGGTTAGGTTATTTAGGGCCGGATTTTTATGTAGCCCAGAAAGTAAAGAAGCGTAAACTTGCGATTGCCCGCCGGCTCCCGGAAACAGTTGATCTTTTGGGTTTGTGTATTGAAGCAGGTTTGGATTTTGTTAATGCCGTTAAATGGGTAATTGATAGGACTCCCCATACCCCAATGACCGAAGAACTGGCTTTTGTAGTCGAAGAGATTAAATGGGGAAAACCCCGCATCCAGGCGCTAAAAGATATGTCTCGCAGGCTGGAAATCACGGAAATGACCTCTTTTGTGCAAACTATTATTCAGGCTGAACGTATGGGTACCCCGGTGTCTGAGGCTTTCGCCATACTCTCCGAAGATGCCCGCGGTCAAAGGTTTCATCGCGGGGAAAGAATCGCTTTGCAGGCGCCTATTAAAATTCTCCTTCCTCTTATTTTCTTCATTATGCCGGTAATCGGCATTATCGTCGGAGGACCGATACTGCTTACATTTATGCAGGGCGGACTTACCGGATTCATGGCCAAATAAAAAATGGGGTCAGAGCTAATTTTCTAATTAGTTAAGTTAGATTCCTTCTGCTAAATCGTCTATTTCTACAGGAGGATTTTTTATGGCTCGCAGACCCCGTTTATTCGTCGCAGATGTACCCTACCACGTTGTTCAAAGAGGCAACAATAAAGATCCAATATTTTTTGAAGACGATGACCGGGTATTTTTCTTAAATACCCTGCTTGAAGCAAAGATCAAGTATTGTTGCTTAGTTTATAGCTATTGCTTGATGGCTAACCATTTTCACTTGCTCGTTGAACCCAAATATGACAGCAATAACGTCAGCTTGCTAATTAAATTTTTAGGGTCTAAATATGTCGGTTATTTTAATAAAAAATACAAGCGTTCAGGTACTCTTTGGGAAGGTCGTTTCAAATGTTCATTAATTGATAAGGAGCTATATTTTCTAACATGTCTGCGTTACATAGAAATGAATCCTTTAAGGGCGAGTGTTGTAAATGACCCCGCATTCTACCGCTGGTCAAGCTACAGGTTCAGGGCTTTCGGTGAAGAAAATCCAATTCTTGACTTGGATTTCTGGTATTATAGCTTAGGCTCCAATCCAGAGGAACGTCGGCTAAAATACCGTCAGTTCTTTCGGGGAATTATGAGAGAACCGGAATGGGTGCAACTTAGGGAAATGACAAATAGAAATGCAATATTAGGTAGTGGGAAGTTCAAAGATTATATAGAAAGCTTAACCAATCAAAAAATAGTTTTAAGGCCTCCCGGAAGACCAATAAATAATTAGCTCTGACCCCATTAAAAATGTCCATTCTGTATATTATTCTGCGTTTTTGTCCAGTCTGCGATTAATTTTTGTCCAGTCTGACAACTTAATAGTTTAGCGCTCATTCGCGAGCAACAAATCGATTAATTACAACTTAATAATCTGATTTTATCGTTCAAATTTGGCAAAGGCTAATTTTTTAAACAGTTTTTTAGTGGAATTTGTTATAAAATCTGGGTTACTTTTTGGTTCGTTTTTTAAGGAAAGAAAGCGTTAACAAAATATCCCTTTTTTTGCTTGACAGCGTCTATCTCAGGTGGTATATTTGATTGTAAGTTGAAAAGAGCAAAAGGTAAACTTAGAGTAATCTAGGGACACAAAGCCACGGGTCCTTAAGTCAATAAGAAGTTTCAAAGGATAGCCGGGTTGCCAGTACCGACGAGAGTTGGATTTGACAACTCGGTTTTATTTAGCATCTTAATAAGAATATTTAAAAAGATTTTAAAAAGACCCTTATGAAAACAACGACAAAAAATCTAGTAGTTCTTGGGGCAAGGGGTTCTATTTATTTTTTACTTATTACAAATAGATAAAAAATGAATATTAAAGAAGAACAGACAGAGACCCAAAATAAGCAACCAAAAGAAGAATTCAGGTCAAGTTTTAAGACTTGGATTCGAATGGTTGCTTTTGTCTTGGTAGCTGTCTTTTTACCGGAGCAGGTGGCCCAGGCCGTTGAATATGACTGGCGGATACTCTGGAATAAGCCTGCTGTAGGAACCATTGCTCCGGCATATCTCAAAAATATTCAAGAGATTGATACTGCTGCAACTATCCGCAACATTCTTAAGGACATAGCTAACAAGCCAATAAACTCAATCAAGGTTTCGTCCAATCTAACCATTAATTTAGATCAACCTTTAAAAATGTCCAATCAGAGAATCGATGAGATTACTGAATGGCTTAAAGGCAAACCTTGCGGATCCCAGGCTTTATATGATTATTTAAATTTTTCGGGCATTAGCGCGTCCGAAGGTGACATTGCTATTATGGCGCTTACAGTGGACATTCTGAATGATGTGGTGAAGCCAATAGGCAACCCCAAGGTTATCAAGAACTCATTGTACGCCCTTTCTCAGGCAGCTAAATTCTTCAAAGTCAATCTCTATCCGGTCAAAATAGCCGGCGAAACCGATCTTAGTAATCTCACTCCTTTTATCGCTCATTTCCAAAATGAGCATTATGTTTTAGTTACCCGTATAACCGAAGATAAAGTATTTTATACCAGAGACCATAAAGAAGAGTTTTTGCCGAAAGAAAACTTTTTGGGAAAATTCAGCGGTTATGCGTTAATAAGCATTTTACCTTCCGGCCTGAAGGTACTAGATTCTGTTGAAAGTAAAAAAGTTTTAGGCGCTCGGGAGCCTGAAGATGCCGGATATACTCCGCCATCTCCTCCTCCTACGCCCGCTGGTTCTGGTTATTATCCGAATGTGCACTTTTCATATGCCCCCGGTTATTCAGGAGATATGTCCAGTGGTTACAATTACTCAACTGTTCAACCGAATGCTCAATTTTATGCTACCCAAGCCAGTGTGACAAATTTGTCCCAAAATACCGGTAGCCAGGTTGGCCCTACTTACCAATATCGCTATAACCGGCCAGGTCAGGACTATACTGTTTTTACCCTCACAGTTACCGATAAAGATAAAGTTCAAACTGCGGCGGATGGTGCCTGTTATGTAAATGCTACGGATCAATTAGGCAATAATGTACCGCTTCCCCTAAACAATAATGATCAGCTATGCCGAATCCTGGCTGGCCAGAGCGTAGGTAATTTAACTATCCGGCAGCAAGATTACTCTGTCAGAAACTATGGCGATCAATTGGGTGAGTCGACCGTGATGCAGTATTTGAGTAGCAATGGCACATGGGAGACTATAAAAGGCAATCCCATGGAAACCGCCGGAGATATGAGTGCAGGGCGATATCTTCAGCAAACTCAGAACTGGAGAATGGATGGTTCAGGAGGCGCAACCGGGGCTGGATTCGGTTACATTCCAACCCGTGTAAGTAATGTAAATAATGGGCAATCAAGCGAGATGCCGATCGGTTTTATATTTTTTCCTACTTTGAATCAAAGCCAGTATGGAAGGGTTAGTATCTCGGGAACCGAATCGCAAATCTTTACCGGCCAATTTGCCACCAATTATTCAGGCGGAGTTCTTTCTGTTGTAGACAATGCTCCCTACAATCTTGCTCCGATGAGATATCTGCCTCAACAAGAAATTCTGCAGGCAGCCGCAACTTTTAATAATCAATTATCCGGACAACAAGCTCAATGGTCGTTTGCTTCAGAGGCCAATAACCAGGGGGCAGTAAGAATGGCGATTATGGCTACGCCTACGATTCAGAATGCA
>Ga0172370_10004238_pt1 | contig 19302 bp, 16 predicted proteins | sample LakKiv5m_FD_114538 | JGI IMG/M metagenome (GOLD analysis project Ga0172370, IMG submission 114538) | Freshwater microbial communities from Kabuno Bay, South-Kivu, Congo - kab_022012_11.5m | ecosystem: Environmental > Aquatic > Freshwater > Lake | place: Democratic Republic of the Congo...
AAGGCAAGTTCGTACATCGTGAGGTGATTGCTGCGGGACAACATTCGGTAACCAGCCAGGATGACTTCAGCGGATTCCCGGCAGGGATCTACCTTGTTCAGGTTCACAGCCAGATGGGAACTATCGTGCAGAAACTGGTGATCGAATAACGGGATTGGTTTCTAATTTCTCTGTGGTTAATTTTTTACATTTGTATTTCCTTATTTAAATACATCGATGTATGAAACAACGATTACTCCTTCTCAGCATCCCACTCCTGGTAACTGGATTGATGCTTTTTACCTCATTTGGCGGCAGTGAAAACTCCGATTACCCGAATGGCAGCCCGGCAGGGTACACAGGTTCCCCCTATGATGCCAAGGATTGCCATAACTGTCACGGCGGATCCACGGCATTTGTAGCAAACTGGATCACTTCGAATATTCCTCCCGAAGGGTATACTCCAGGAACCAGTTATGCCATCACCGTAACAGTGACCGGATCCGGGGAAAAAGGGTTTGAAGTCTCTCCGCATGATGCAAGCGGGAATCTCCTCGGAACGCTGACTGCCGGGACGGGGAATAAGTTGGTGGGAAGTGGTAAATATGTAACCCAAACTTCCGGATCAACAGCTAATCCCAAAAGCTGGACGTTTGGATGGACCGCTCCTGCTGCTGGGACCGGAGAAGTGACTTTCTGGGGAGCATTCTGTGTCGGAAAACCAACCACGAAGACCTCTACCCTTGTTGTCCAGGAAAATCCTCTGATTCCGTTGACTGTTCATGCAACGGCAAACCCCACCCTGGTCCATATCGGAGATTCGGCCCACCTGGGTGTGGAAGTATCCGGTGGATCGGGTACATATACCTATGCGTGGAGCTCAAACCCGGCGGGTTTTAGTTCGACGCTTCCCGATCCTTGGGTGATCCCTGCCGAAAATACCATATATATTGTTTCCGTCTCAGACGAAATAACTGTTGTGTCTGATTCAGTGGAAGTAAGCGTATACGGTGTGGGGACAGAAGAGCCAACTCCGGAAACCGGACTTTCCTGTTTCCCGAATCCGGTAAGAAATCACCTGACAGTTTCGGTATCCGAACCGGACATTGTCAATGCTGTGCTGACCATTTACACTTTCACCGGTGACTTGATGCTGACGCGTAAAATTGAGGGAACTGTTTCAGGGATCTCAATGATGGTTGATATGAGTTCTTTTGCTTCCGGAACTTACCTCCTGCAGATCCGTGACGGAAAAAAACAAATCAGCAGAAAGATTGTAAAAGGGAATTGAATATATTCGTATCTTTGCGGTTATTATTTGTAAGGGTAGGACCCGGATTCTGTTCTTTTAAAAAAATCTGTTTCTTCAGGGCAGGGTGAAATTCCCGACCGGCGGTATAGTCCGCGAGCTCTGTTTTGTATAGAGGAGGCACACCTCGTCTGTACAATAAAGAGTTGAGCCGTTGAAACTACGGCACCGACAGTATAGTCTGGATGGAAGAAGAATAGCAATGAGGTTGCTTTATATAAGGCAATACTTAAGGTATATATATTTTGCCCTGGAAATACGCGCATTGCGCTATATTCTCAGGGCTTTTTTTATGAAAGACGAGATCAGGTACATGAAGCTGGCGATGAAGCTGGCGCGGAAAGGAGCCGGCTGGGTGAATCCCAACCCGATGGTCGGAGTTGTTATCGTTAAAAACAATGTAATCATCGGGCAAGGGTATCACGAATATTTTGGCGGTCCCCATGCTGAAGTGAATGCCTTCAAGTCCTGCCTCAGCTCTCCCCGGGGAGCCACTCTTTACATCAACCTCGAGCCGTGTATACATCACGGGAAAACGCCTCCCTGCGCGGAATTGATCGTGGAAAAGGGGATCCGGAGAGTCGTGGTGGCCATGAAAGATCCGAACCCGAAAGTGAACGGCAAGGGCATCGAATACCTGGAAAAAAACAATGTCACGGTAGAAACGGGACTCTTGTACAAGGAAGCTGCAAACCTGAACGAGATCTTCATCAAATTTATCACCACCCGGATTCCATTTTGCCTCTACAAAGGAGCTATGACCCTGGACGGGAAGATTGCTTCGGCGACGGGCGACTCCCGCTGGATCTCCGGCGAACAATCCCGGAAATTGGGACATAAACTCCGGCACGAATATTCTGCTATCATGGTTGGGATCGGCACGGTGCTGAAAGACAATCCGAAACTTGATGCCAGGAGAAGCAGGAAGATCAGCAAGGACCCCTTAAAAGTCGTGGTTGATTCGATCGCAAGAATCTCGCTGGATTCCAACGTACTTGCATTTAACCCGCAACTAACCCTGGTGGCCGTTACCAAGCTGGCAGACCCGGCTAAACTTGCAGAGATCAGGAGGAAAGGGGCGCAAATTATTGTTTGTCCTGAAAAAGAGGCGCAGGTTGACCTTGAATACCTGATACTGGCACTTGGACTGATGGATATCGACAGTGTTTTTCTTGAAGGAGGAGGAACACTGGCTTTTTCGGCGGTAAGGGACAGGATTGTCGATAAGGTGATGATTGTCATTGCACCAAAATTCATCGGGGGAAAGAAAGCGCCTACCATCCTGGAAGGTGAAGGGATCAAACGGATCTCCGATGCTGTCCCGTTTCATATTTCGACCCTCAAAATGTTGAAAGAAGATATAATCATAGTAGGCTATCTGTCATGTTCACAGGAATCATAGAAGAGGTCGGCACAATCAGCTCTGTCCGGAGAGGAGGGAAAGCCTTTGAGCTGGATGTGAAAGCTCACCGGGTACTTGAGGGAACCCGGGTTGGTGACAGCATAGCTGTTGACGGAGTTTGTCTGACTGTAACCTCCTTGCATGAGCTGGTTTTCAGGGTCGATGTGATGCAGGAAACGGTCAGCCGTACAACACTTCATTCCCTGAAACCGGGTAGTAAAGTCAATCTGGAACGTGCCCTGCGGTTGAGTGACCGTTTGGGAGGACATTTGGTGGCGGGCCATATTGACGGGACCGGAATGATCATGGAGAGAAAGTCAGAAGACAACTCGGAGTGGTTCAGGATTGAGGCGGGCGGAGAGATCCTCAGGTACATCGTGGAAAAAGGATCTGTAGCTGTGGACGGGATAAGCCTTACGGTCGTTGATGTTGACAAGCGTTCATTCAGGGTAAGTGTCATCCCTCTTACGCAGTCCGAAACTACAATCCTCCTGAAGCGAACAGGTGACACCGTGAATCTTGAATGTGATATCATCGGAAAATACGTCGAGAAACTGATAGCAGGGGAGGGCAGAGGCGCAGGAGTGACATTGGAGGCACTGGCCAGGAATGGATTTATCTAACTAAAAGGCATGAAGCATAAGGCATTAGGGATCAGGGAAAGGCTATACTAGCCCAAAACCCAAAACCCAAAACCCAAAACATATATCTTACAACTTACAATAATGCATAAATTCAACACGATACCGGAAGCAATCGAAGATCTCAGGGAGGGGAAAATGGTTGTGATTGTTGATGATGAAGACCGCGAGAATGAGGGTGACCTCATGATTGCCGCGGAGAAGGCCACGCCGGCAGTGATCAACTTCATGGCGAAATTCGGGGGTGGGCTTATCTGCATGCCGGTAAAGAAGGAGCGGTTGGAGGAACTTCATATTGACCGGATGGTTGCAAAAAACACCGATCCGAACAAAACTGCTTTTACCATAAGCATTGATGCAACTGAATGCACCACGGGCATCTCGGCACAGGAGAGGGCGCTCACTATCGGGAAAGTGATGGACCCCAGATCCACAGCCAAGGATTTTACACGGCCTGGTCACATTTTCCCTATTGAATACCGCGAAGGAGGTGTTCTCGTCAGGGCTGGGCACACGGAAGCTTCCATCGACCTGGCCACCATGGCAGGACTTTACCCGGCCGGTGTGATCTGTGAGATCATGAATGAAGACGGATCCATGGCGCGTGTTCCCGAACTGATAGAATATTGCCTGAAGCACGGCCTGAAAATGATCACGATCGCCGATCTGATAGATTACAGGCGCAGGAATGAAAAACTGATCGAGTGCAACACGATCGTTGACCTGCCTACCCGTTATGGAAGTTTCAGGGCCCACAGCTACCAGAGCAAGCTTACGGGGGAGGATCACCTGGCGCTGGTAAAGGGAGATATTACAAACGGAGAGCCTGTTCTCGTGAGGGTTCACTCCGAATGCCTCACCGGGGATGTATTCGGATCCCAGAGGTGTGACTGCGGTGAACAGCTCGATATGGCGCTGCGGATGATCAGCAAGGAAGGGAAAGGGGTTTTGTTGTACATGAGACAGGAGGGACGGGGCATCGGGCTGGTAAACAAGATGAAAGCGTACCATCTCCAGGATAAGGGCATGGATACGGTGGAAGCAAACCAGGCTCTGGGATTGCCAGCCGACATGAGGGATTATGGCATTGGGGCAGAGATCCTTGCCGACCTGGGCATCCATCAGATCAGGTTACTGACCAACAACCCGAAGAAAGTCAGCGGGATCGAAGGCTTTGGACTGCATATCGTTGAACGGGTCCCGATTGAAGTGAAACATAATGCGAACAACTGGCTTTACCTCAAAGCCAAACGCGACAAGATGGGTCATATGTTGAGTTTTACTGAAGACATTGAGATTTAAGTATGAGCGTATTTGAGTGTGAGAGTTAACGCCTATGGGATTTTACAGGAAATGAGAGAAAATACATTTAAATATCATCTTTATGAAAGTGATTGAAGGAAAACTGGAAGCGAAAGATCTCCGAATCGGGATCGTGGTAGCTCGTTTTAATGAGTTCATCAGCAGTAAACTACTGTCGGGATGCCTGGATGGGCTGAAGCGTCACGGGGCAGCTGATTCCAACATTGAAACTGTATGGTCACCGGGCTCTTTTGAGATCCCCTTCCTGGCAAAAAAAATGGCGGCATCAGGGAAGTACAATGCCGTGATCTGTCTCGGCGCAGTGATCCGGGGAGCCACACCGCATTTCGACTTTGTTGCGGCTGAAGTTTCAAAGGGGGTTGCTGCGGTCGGACTTGAGACCGGCATCCCTGTGATCTATGGAGTGCTCACGACCGACAACATCGAGCAGGCTATTGAAAGAGCTGGCACGAAGGGTGGGAACAAAGGGTTCGATGCCGCCCTGGCAGCCATCGAGATGGCTAATATAGCTCCGCAGATCTGATCCGGGGTATCCGAAAGAGAGGGTGATCACTACACCGCTCATTCCGCTTCCTACAAAAATCCCCTCCGGTCCAAAGGAGTTTTGGTCTATAAGGGTTGTTGACGTGATCCCTGATTCCTGGCCGGCAATGTGAAGGGTCATCGAAAAAGCCAGGAACAATAACTTGCTAATCCCCATGATTACTTGATTTAACAGGTAAAATTAGGGAATGAGACACCCCGAAAACAATAGAGCAGGTTACGTAATTTTTCGGAAAATTACTTAGATTTCGTATACTAGTTTTTTGGGATAAATCTAAGTAATTTCTAGTTAACTGTTCTGAGATCAGCGAATGACAAGCGTTTCCACGAGGGGTACTTCACTTTGCATGAGGGTCACAAAGTAGACCCCGGGTGAGAGGTTTTGAAGGTCGATTGTTTGTTTATCATGAACCATGACAGGTTTGTCATGGATGATCTTTCCCGATGAGTTGCTTATGATGAGTCGATCACTTTGTGCCGGAATTTCAATGGTAACGTTCCCGTCGGAGGGGTTGGGAAATATCCTCAGACCAGCCTTCTTGCTACTACGGCTGTCAATGGATGTGATCAGCCCGTCCGGGTTGGTTTTGACAAGCATTACGTCATATATGTTGTTTCCTGAAGCATTGGTGCTGCCGCAGAAAACATACCCCGCATCAGATGTTTGCCTGACCGAGTATCCGTAACTTTTTCTTAGACCGCCATAGGAATGTGTCCAGATGGTATCGCCGGAGGGATCAATTTTCAGGAGCCAGGCTTCCTGGAATTCAGATCCCTGCTCCCCTGATATTCCGGTTGCGATGTAATTCAGGTCGTCTGTGTTACAGATATCATAGATAACATCCAATCCGGATTTTCCAAAATGCTGCTGCCACTCCAACTGCCCAAGATCGCTGGTTTTTACCAGGTATGCATCTCCTGAGGGATTGCCATATCCGGTCGTGTAACCGGCTGCAAGGTAATCCCCTGAGGCGCTTTCACATGCTGTCCATCCCATTTCCATGGCCTGACCTCCAAATTGTCTTGTCCATACCGTATCTCCCTGGTTGTTGATCTTAACCATCCCGAGGTTCCTGTTCCAGGTAGGGTTGTACGTGTCAATATAACCGCAGATAAGGAAACCGTCATCATTGGTTACGACTACAGCATTTCCCCCGCTGTTTGCCCAGAAAGGATAATCTTCTGTCCATAGCTGGTTGCCCGATGCATCAGTCTCCAGAATAAACATGTGGCCGTTCCCTGCTGCATCTTCCCTGGTTCCGGTAACGATAAATCCGCCCGAAGAGAGCAGCTGAACAGAATAAGCAGCGGCGCTGAAGGTGGAATAGTTGTGTTTCGTCCAAAGCGTATCCCCGTCTTCATTGAGTCGGATCAGCCAGATATCTGATTGCGGCTGACCTGCTTCCAGATATGACCCACACACAAGGTAACCGTTATCAGACGTGATGGTCAGTGCATACGTAACATCGTAACCCGGGCCTCCCAGTGTTTTGGTCCAAAGGGTGTCACCCCATTCATCCGTGCGTATCACAAAAGCATCATAATTGGACGCCCCCGAACTTTTGGTATATCCGGAGATGATGTACCCGCCATCCGACGTTTGCCTTACACACCGGCCTATATCGTCTTCGGTGGTGCCATAATTTCGCTCAAATGTGATTTGTGAAGAAGCCGGTCCGGGGAAAGTCATCAACAGGAGGACTATCAGATACGACAAATTCAGTGTTGCTCTGGCAGTGTGTTGCGGGTTTGATGTTGCCATGCCTGGAAAATTTCCTATAAAATTAGGAATTTCAGGCCAAATTATTCTTATAAACATACCTCAGTAACTCTGCGGTAGAATGGGTGTTGCATTTTTTAAAGATATTCGCTTTGTGGACATACACAGTACGCAGGCTAATCGCAAGACGCTCAGAAATGATCTCCGTGCTGTTCCCCGTAACCAGCAGCTGTAAAACCTCCAGCTCCCTTTTTGTCATGAGTACCTGGTTTGAATTTGCTATTGCTTTATTCTGCTTCTTTGGCACGACCTCTTCATCCGGGATGTTGATGGATGTATCAATTGTCAGGTGATGCTTTCCGTTCATCACATGATGAATCGCTTCCAGGATCTCTTCCGTTCCCGCTGACTTAGAAACGATACCCATGATACCGGTTTGTAGCAGCAGCCGGATGTTATCCGAGGAGATAAATCCGGAGATCATAATCACCTTGATGGCGGGAATATCGTTAATTAATTGCCTGGCCGCTTTTCTGCCATTCAATTTTGGCATGGAGTAGTCCATCAGTACAATATCCGGCAGTATTTTGGGAGCCTGGATGATGGCTTGAATCCCGTTGATCGCTTCATAAATCTCCCACATCGGATTGCAACTGAGCAACAATGCCTTTAGGCCCTTCCTGATAAGAGCATGATCGTCAACAATTAGAATCTTCATAGTTGCGTAATTTTCGATTGATAGAAGTCCGGCCCAATTTTATACAAGACAATTCCTCTCACCAAAAAGTTGGATGAAAAGCCGGAAAAAGAAACTTTCAGCAGAATTACTTTCGGGTGATCACGAAGCAGGTACGGCGGTTCATGGCACGTCCCTCTTCGGTATTGTTGGTTGCCAGCGTTTGGGTCTCTCCGAAGCCTTTGTAGGTAAGCCGGCTTTCGGGGACATCATTGGCAATGAGGTATTCGTAGACTGATTTTGCACGGTTTTCGGAGAGGATCAGGTTGGAGGCATCGTTCCCAATGGCATCGGTATGTCCCTGGATCTGGATGGAGAGGCCTGAGTTCAGCTCTAGGAATTCCTTCAGCTGATCGAGGACCACCTTTGACTCCGGGGTCAGATCATACGAATTGAAAGCAAAATAGATATCGTTAATCCGATAGGATTTATCCAGTTCAATTGGCTGAATTTCCATATCAACAGTTGCGGGAGCTTTAAAGACTGTGTCTACTTTCGAGATATATTTTGATTCGTAAACATACCCTTCCTTTTTGATGGTCATGATGTAGTCGTTGTCAAACGGAGCAACCGCGACATATTTTCCCGTGCTGGTATCCAGGGAAACCTCATTTATCTTTTTGGTTTCCACATTTCTCAGCTCGATCCGGGCCTTGACCGGCTCAAAGCTGTTTTCATCTTTTACGGTTCCTTTGATAAAGAGCACTTTCTCAGGGCGGGCTTTGTCGTACAGCTCAAAGGAATAGAGATCCCAGCCTCCCTGCTCTTTCAGTTTGTTGGAGGCAAAGAACCCGTTCGTGCCATCGGTGCTGACAAAAAATCCAACTTCATCTTCAGGAGAATTGATCGGGTATCCGAGGGATTCGGGCTTCCGGTAGGTTCCGTCGTCCTTCAACCGGGTGTAAAAAACATCGTATCCACCCATGCCCATCCATCCATCAGATGAAAAATAAAGAGTTTTTCCGTCGGGGTGGATAAAAGGAGATTTTTCGTTCCCGGCAGTGTTGATCAGCGGTCCGAGATTAACAGGGGCTCCCCATTCACCTCCCGGATTCCTGGTAGCTTTATAAATATCATAGCCTCCATATCCTCCGGGACGGTCGCTGACGAAAAAAAGGACCGATCCATCAGCAGAAATACTCGGCTGCGATTCCCAGGAACCTGGCCTGTTGATTTTGCTCCCGGCGTTTTTTATCTCCTGCCATTCATCATTGCGATAGACCGAAAAGTAGATATCACAATTGAGGTACTGGCTTACTTTATCATATTGACAAACAGTGTAATAGAGTAAGTTATTATCCGCGGTCAGGGTTGCGCCCCCTTCATTGTCGTTGATATTGAATGGCTCAGGCATCTCCTCTCCAACTGAAAAATTCCCTTCGTAGTCACGCATACTGAACATGAATTTCTCTTTGTAACCTGCAGTTTGCAGCAGGGAGTTACGGTCGGGGAGGATCTTCTTTTCGCGGGTGAACATGGCAAGTTGGTTATCGGGACTGAGGACAGCCAGGTATTCATTTTCGGGGGTGCTGATCCCTTCCACTACTTTTGGCCGAAACGGCACCGGGTTCGAGATCATCTCCCGGTAGAATTTTGAATAGTCAAGCAATCCGATAGCCCTGTCGTAGTCTTTGTCTTCTTTAATCCTGTCGACATCTTTTAGAAACTCGGTCAGATAGGTTATTGTGGTTCCGAAATCTTCATTGCTGTATGCGATCTCCCCCAGGTAATAATAGACATATGGATTGTAATCCGGACAGATGGCTAAGACTTTCTCCAGGTATCCTTTGGCGAGGCTGAAATCCGAATCCTGCCTTTTCACATAGGAGCTCCCGAGGATAAACCATGCACCTGCCTGATCAGGATAACGCTTGACAATATCTTTCATAACAATGGCAGCCTGAATGAAATTCCCGCGTCGGAAAGCTTCCATCCCTGATTGGTAAACCTTCTCGTCTTTCTTGTCCATCTCTTCGCTGCAGGTATTCTGCGCCATTGCGGAACCGCTGCACATGAGGATGAGCCCGGGAATGATCAAGAGGAGCAGGTGCACAACCAGTATTTTATATCCTCGCATCAAGGGATTTTTATCAAAGATAGTTGATTTTGTTATACCTTTACATTGAATTCCCCACATGATCAAACCATGAAAACCTCTTTTCTGGTATTCCTCTGCTTTTTTCTTTTCCTGCGATTTTTTGGTCAGGGTATCACGACGATCCCTAACCATGACTTCGAGCAATGGGACAGTTACCCAAATTACCAGGACCCGGCCGAATGGGACTCGCCTAACGAAGAGATCAGTGCTATTCCTATCTTTGGTACGACGGTGGTAACAAAGAGTTCCGATCATTCCTCAGGCCTCTTCTCAGCACGTCTTGAATCGAAAGAGATATTGTTTGTAGGTGTGATACCGGGGTTTCTGACCTGCGGCACCATCACGATCGATATTTCCTCATTGTCGTATGAAGTCACCGGAGGGGCTCCGGTCTATGACAAGCCTACCCATCTGAAGGGCTATTACAGGTACTTCCCGAAGGGAGGCGACAGTTGCGCTATCGGGATCGGGATGTTCAAAACATTTATCGATACCATCAATGGCAACAGCACTGTGGAAGCAGGGATCGGCACCTTTTCAACAAAGGATACCGTTCCTGACTGGACGTTGTTTTCGGCCTGGATCGACTACTATATTCCTGACCAGCCTGATACGATGAACATCATTGCACTCTCTTCAGCCATGGAACTTCCTACACCGGGTTCCGTCCTTTTTGTGGATGACCTCTTCCTGGATTATACTGTAGGCATCGATCCGGCAGATCCTGCTTCCGGCATCCAGGTCTACAATGATCAGGAAACAAAACGGTTACTGGTCTTTTTCGACTTTGAAAAGAAGGAAACCGCATGCGTGAAGTTATTCAGCATTACCGGACAGTGCCTGGCTGAGATAACAAGGGAAGCATATCAAAACGGGAAATTGGTAGTTCCATACGGGCTTTACCGGCAGGGAATTTATATCCTTGAGGTGGTTCATGACGGGAAGCGGTTTGTGAAAAAGTATTTTTTAACACCATAATATTCCTCTGTGTCCTCTGTGTTTCCTCAGTGTCCTCTGTGGAAAAAAATGGACGCCAAGGGATCGCGGTGGCAACAGAGGGGAGATGATTTGTTAACATGGAGAAACATCGAATAAAGGTCGGACTTATTCAGATGACCTGTTCAGCCGACAAGCAGGAAAATATTGAAAAGGCTTCCGGGAAGATCCGGGAAGCTGCCTCAGGAGGGGCTGAGATCATCTGCCTGCAGGAACTTTTCTCTTCACTATATTTCTGCTGGGTAGAGAATTACGACTATTTCGCGCTCGCCGAAGCTGTTCCGGGCCCAGCCACTGAATTTTTCCGGAAGCTTGCGAAAGAACTGGGCGTAGTGTTGATCGCCTCCCTGTTTGAAAAACGCGCACAGGGAGTTTATCACAATACCACTGCAGTCATCGATGCCGATGGAAGCTACCTGGGCAAATACAGGAAGCATCACATCCCTGATGATCCTGGGTACCATGAGAAGTTTTACTTCGCTCCCGGTGACGACGATTACCAGGTATTTGACACGAAATTCGCAAAAATCGGCGTATTGATCTGTTGGGACCAGTGGTATCCCGAAGCAGCGCGGATCACCAGCCTGAAAGGGGCTGAGATCCTGTTTTACCCGACTGCAATAGGATGGGCATTGTCCCAGGATGAGGAGACCAACCGGCAACAATACCAGGCATGGCAAACAGTTCAACGTGGGCATTCGGTGGCGAACGGAGTGTTTTTGGTTGCTGTCAACCGGACAGGTGTGGAAGGAACCATGAATTTCTGGGGAGGTTCTTTTATCTCAGATCCTATGGGTGGTCTTCTTTACCAGGCGCCACACCACGACGAAGTTATTCACGTTCAGGAAGTTGATCTCTCCCGCATTGATGAGATCCGTGTTCACTGGCCGTTTTTGCGTGACCGGAGAATTGACAGCTATGGCCCGATACTGAGGAGGTTTATTGATAAATAGCGAAATAGCGAAATTCATCTGCATTCGTAAATAGATAAGGTGTTTGACCTGGAACAAAATACCCCCAAGGAACTGGGGTACCGGTTTCCGGCTGAGTGGGAGCCGCATAGGGCAACCTGGCTGAGTTATCCGCACGGAGGATCCTATTCATGGCCGGGAACGCTACCAAGGATCTATCCTTTTTACAACCGGTTTATCAAAGAGATCTCGAAGGGAGAACAGGTTTGCATCAACATCCGGGATCTGAAACTGAAAGAGATGGTAGGAAAGGAGTTGGAACAGACCGGTGTGGAAATGGAGAGGGTCACGTTCTTCCTGAACCCTACCAACGACTCCTGGTGCCGCGATCATGGCCCGGCTTTCCTGGTCAATCCCGGAGCAAAAGATCCGAAGGTGATTATCAGCTGGAAATACAATGCCTGGGGTGACAAGTATCCCCATGATCTCGATGACAAGATTCCTATGTTGGTTGGGCAGTACCTTGATCTTCCTGTCTTCTACCCGGGTATCGTGATGGAGGGGGGAGCTGTAGAATTCAACGGGAAAGGAACCCTGCTTACCACTACGGCCTGCCTGCTTCATGAAAACCGCAATCCCGGATTGTTTCAGCATGAGATAGAGGAGAAGCTGCGGGATTATTACGGTGTGGATCAGATCCTCTGGCTGGATGAGGGAATTGACGGCGACGACACAAACGGCCATATTGATGATATCACCAGGTTTTTCAAGGAAGATGGGGTAGTCACTGTTGTTGAACCCAACAAGCTGGATGCCAACTACAAACCGTTGAAAACGAACCTGAAAAAGCTCAGGAGTTTTCGCCTGCCAAACCAGAAACAGCTGGATATTGTTGAACTTCCGATGCCCAAAGCGGTCGTTTACGAAGAGCAGAGACTTCCCGCATCGTATGCCAACTTCTATATCTCAAACCATTCAGTAATAGTTCCAACTTTCCGTTGTCGGGAGGATGATGTAGCGTTATCTATCCTGGGCGAGTGCTTCCCTGACCGGCAAATCGTCGGCATTGATTCTGTCGAGATCATCTGGGGCCTGGGAAGCTGGCATTGCCTGTCGCAGCAGGAACCGCGATAGAAGTACGAGGTACCCTTTACGAAGGACGAACTGGAAGTCGGAAGTGGGAAGGAAGAAGTTTTTCAGATAAAAGATTTTTCTATTGATTTCATATCCTGATTGTTGTAATTTTATAAAAAATTTACAGGGATGAAAAGGTTTGCACTCTCTTTTGTTTTAGTCCTGTTTATGCTGCCGTCTTTTTCACAGAACAACGGCATCACGGTTATCACTCCCAATGGTGGGGAGAACTGGATCATCGGTTGTCCGACCACCATCCACTGGGTTGCAACTGCAGCATCAGTAGGGACAGTGAGGATCGATTTGTATAAGGATGGTGCTTTTTACATGAACATCTGCAACCCGGTGCCTGCAGGTATCAACACGTATACCTGGATCCCTCCATACTCGGTTAATCCTGGAAATACCTTTAAGATCAAAGTCTCTTCATTGACCAACATCACTACATTCGATTACAGTGATGCGGATTTCTCCATCAGCCTGGGAGCGATCACCGTGGTCTCTCCAAACGGCGGAGAGGTCTGGCAATACGGGACCACTCACCTGGTCATATGGAATGGTAACATCTGTGAAAACGTGAGAATTGAACTTTGGAAGGGAGGGGCATTTTATTCCGTTGTCGCCTCCTCAACTCCATCTACGGGCACTTACCCCTGGGCCATCACCAATTCGATCATTCCTGGCAATGATTACCGGATAAAGATTTTCGGGCTTGGTCTGAGTACAAGTCCCCAGGGAATCGTATATGACTTCAGTGATAATGATTTCACTATTGGCACGGGTTGTTTCGTTAAGGTGACCACTCCCAATGGCGGAGAATTATGGGCTGCAGGATCCACGCATGCGATCACATGGCAGTCAAATACGACATTGACCCTCAGGATCGAGCTCTGGAAAGGCGGAGTGTATCACTCACTGATCAACGGATCTGTGACGAACACCGGCTCCTGGAACTGGGCAATCCCTGCCACGCTCACATCAGGAACCAACTACAAAGTTCGGATCATTTCTCTGAACAGTGCTGCTGCCAACACCTGTGTCGATTTCAGCGACAACTATTTCACAATCGCAGGCTCTGTTGTACCAAGTGCCTGGTCTGTCACGGATCAACAGATCTACCTCTATCCGAATCCGGCATCAAACCAGGCGGTCCTGGTGTTTCAAGCAGCAGAGAATTCTCCACAAGGAACTTTGACTATCTCCCAACTGACCGGACGGGTGGTCTTGCAAACAGGGACTGACCTGTTTGCCGGAAAAATCAACCTGGACTGTTCCGGCTTTCTTCCCGGCATTTACCTGGTTGAAATAAAAGGAAAAGATACATGCCTGAAGGGAAAACTAATCATCCACTGACACCAGTTCCTGCCCTCCGGTTCTCGCGCCCGATCGCTTCCGATATTTTTCACAAAAAGCATTTCGTTTTTTTTACGAGTAAATTGAACTACTGTTTTTCAGATCTAGGTAATCTTTTTGGAAAAAATCTTGGCACACAGATTATACGGAAAACACGGATATTCACAGATGAAAGATCAGTGATCATCTGTGTTGCAAAAGGTAGTTGAGTGATCCGTGTACTGCCGGAATCAGTCAAATAAAAGCGAAATATTCATTTGATCCCTAACAGGTTCACCTGTCCGCCTGTCCGCCTGTCTTCACTTCTCCCTGAACAGCACCACCCTGTTTTCGATCGGTTTCACGCTCATCAGGTAAGTATATATCGCTTGCAGGTCGGTGGTATCCATCCTTGCGTACATGGTCCAGGGCATGATGGTGTTGAAACCCCCTTCGGGGACTTCGTGCGGAGAGTACCAGGAAAGGTCATAGGCCCTGAAGCGGGCAATGAATGTCTCTTCGGCCCAGTTTCCGATGCCGGTTGCCTTATCCGGAGTGATGTTGGCGGAGGTGACGTATATCCTCTCCAGGGGAAATTCCTGGCCTCCGCCGAATCGCATCTCTTCGATGAGTCTGCCATCTTTCATCTGCGTATGGCAATCCACGCAACCACCGGCCGTGGTCAGATATTCCCCGTATTTCAGCAGATCAGTTGTATCCGGCATTGTTCCGGGAGTTGCAGGCTTCGGGATCATGTTGATGATGAAGTTCATGGGGAAGTTGGATTCCGATTCAGGGGTTGTCTTTTCGATCTCCGGCAATGATCGGAGGTATGCGATCACGCAATAGATATCTTCCCGGTCGAGCGTTCCGTATGCGGGATAAGGCATGATAGGGAACATCGCCTGACCCTCTTTTGTCACGCCCGATGTGATAGCCCGGTAGATCTCCCCGTCGGTCCAGGATTTCAGGTTGTAGGGGGTGATGTTTGGGGCGTAGTAGTTGCCGGGAAATCCCAGCTCTTCAGAAAACGCTTCACCGCCCCCGCCTTCTGTCCCTTGGAGGATGGGGCCTGAGAATTTTGTATAGTCGCGTCCGGAGTGGCAGTCGATGCACACCATCACATGGTTGGCCAGGTAAGCGCCACGTTCAACGCGTTCGGGTGTGACGGCAACGGTGATATCCTCAACAGGGATAGATGGAAGGGCGGTTTTCAGATAGATTCCAAAACCGATGATCACAAGGATCACGATACCGACGATCGCACCCAGGATCTTCCAGAAAAGGTGTTTCTTTTTTTTCATGGTTGGGATGGGTTTCTGATTTTAGGGTAAAGGTAATCCTTTTACAAAAATATGGAACACAGATTACACGGAAAACACGGATATTCACAGATAAGAGATCCGTGTTTATCCACCCGTCCGCCCGTCCGCCCTCCGGTCATCTAGTCTGCCAGCATCCCCTCTACTCGCTGAAAGATTCCGTCTGTAGGTGCCAGATCCAACCCGGGGATCCAACAAAACAGTGGCACCAAGTCCACATTTTCGAATAAGGGTTATGCACAGTCCTTTTCGAAGGCTGGCCCGATGGCGTAGAATACCTCATGCATGTTCCGGTTCGAAGGGAGATAACCATGGGCACCCTTTGAGATTCCTCCGCCTTTTTTCATCACCAGTGTATAGCCGCTGTCGGCCAGCAGGATGGCATCGAGCGTCCGGGGATTCGATCCGTAGTGCAGGTGTTCAGGGATTTCAGAGGTCTTCCAGGCTTGTGTATGTGGATCTTTTTCATGGCAGCCATGGCTTTTTTCTCAAATCCGGGCAAGAATTGAACATTCACTACCGGGTTGTATCCCTGGACCTTAATAAACCATTTCTTTTTCAGATATTTATATACATTCACCGTTCTTATGGAGATCGTTGAATGCATGCCATGGTCGGAGGTGACTACCAGGCTGATTGCTCCGGCAGCCTGATCGTAGTGAGGCAGTAGTTTTAGTTACTGTTCTTTCCGAAGATATGCCGGATACCGATCTGCATTTTGTAGATCGTCCAGGTTCTCAACCAAGGCATAAGGGAAACTGCTAATCAACCCGGTCCCAACTTATCAGCCAGGACCAGCGCTGCCATGGCTTCTACAATAGGTACCGCGCGGGGAACGACACATACATCGTGCCGGCCTTCAGCCGTGAATGTGATCTCGTCGCCGTCCCTGTTGATGGTCTGCTGCTCGATGCCGAGCGTGGAAATGGGTTTGAAAGCAACGTTGAACGTAATATCCATCCCGTTGGAGATGCCGCCCTGGATGCCGCCGTCATGGTTGGTTTTTGTCCTGATCAGGTTATTCTCCACGATGAATTCATCATTGAATTCTGAGCCTTTCATCCGGGCTGCCTTGAACCCGGATCCATATTCGAATCCTTTAACGGCATTGATGCTCAGCATCGCCCTGGCCAGTTCCCCCTGGAGTTTCCCGAACAGCGGATCACCGATGCCGGCCGGAACTCCTTTGATGATACATGAAATGACACCTCCGGCAGTATCCCCGACTTCTTTGAGGGTATGAAGAAAATCCAGCATCTTCTGCGTGGTCTTTTCATGCGGACATGCAAGGGGTGACAGTTTGATCAGCGCCTGGTCTGTCAGCGTGAATTCAGCAGGAAGGGCATGCGGTCCGATTTGCGAAACGTATCCTGTAATGCTGATGTTGTTCAGGGATAGGAGCTGCCTGGCAAACGCGCCTCCGGCTACGATTGAAAGTGTGGTTCGCGCCGACGCTCTTCCTCCGCCCCTGGGATCGCGTATCCCGAAACGCGCTTCGTAGGTATAGTCAGCATGGGATGGCCGGTAGAGATCTTTCAGGTTGTCGTAATCCTCCGGTCGTTGATCATGATTCAAGACCAGGAACGCGATAGGTGCGCCGGTTGTCTGCCCCTCGTAGATGCCGGAAAGAATCTCCAGTTTATCATCCTCTTTACGCGTTGTGGCAAACGGATATTTGGATGGATTTCGCCGGTTAATCTCTGATTGAACCAGGGCAAGGTCGATCTCTATTCCGGAAGGAAATCCATCAAGAATCCCGCCTACAGCCGGTCCGTGAGACTCACCGAATGTGGTCAGAACGATGTTTTTTCCTATGGAGTTTCCAGCCATTTTGATTTACGGGTTACGGTTTGCGAATTACGAACAGGCTCCTAAATCCCCTGATGGGGACTTATTCCTCCCCTTGAAGGGGAGGTTAGGAGGGGTCATTTGATTTTTATTGCTGCCGCAGGATCTTGAACTTCGCCTCCATTACGCGCAACTCATTCTTAGCATGTTCAATCTTTTTTTCAAACTCCGCTTTCAGGATATTCGCGTTTTTCGAATTAGCCAGGAAGCCGATATTGTTTTCCCAAAGGTTGATGTCTTCCCTGAGCTTGTTAATTTTAATTGTCAGGGTGTCCCGTTCCCTGGTCAGTATTCTTCTGCCCTGCGGATCGTTCTTCATCGACTCCATTTTCGTCTGGTAACTTACCGCTGTCATCTCCAACTCGCTGATCTTCAGTTTATCAAGATGTTCATTCACCAGTTTCCTGAATTCATTCTGCAATCGGTCGCGTTCCCTGAAGGGAACATGGCCGATCTGTGTCCATTCCCTCTGAAAGAATTTCAGGTCGTCCAGGTTTTTACTTTTATTCTCACCGAACTGGTGTTCTTTCAGCTTCTTCAGTAACGCTTCTTTTGCCCTCATGTTCTCATCCTCATGGGTATGGATGTTAGAAAAATAGGACGATTTAGTTTTGAAAAATTCATCGCAGGCCGAACGGAACCTCTTCCAGATCTTTTCTGAATGTTTCCGGGGGACAGGCCCGATCCGTTTCCATTCTCCCTGAAGCTGGATCAGATCATTCGTGGTTTTCTTCCAGTCGGTACTGCTCTTGAGGGACTCGGCCTGGGCACACAGATCCAGTTTGAGGTTGTAATTGTGCATCTGCTGATCCTTCACCCTGTCGAAGAACTCTTTTTTACTGGCAAAAAAAGCATCCAGGTATCCTTTGAACCTGTTCCAGATCTCATTGTTTTGTTTTTGAGGGACCGGGCCAACGCTTTTCCAGATAGTTAAAAGTTCATTCACTTTGTGCGTCTGTTCCTGCCAGTCTTTTACTGTCTCATTTTGCTTTGTCAGGACCTCTTCCGCCTGCTGACACAGCGCGTTTTTGGTTTCCAGGTTTTTATTCTGCTCCTCTTCTACAGAGGCATAGTATTCCCGGCGACGTTCATTAATTTTATCGGTAGCATTTTTGAACCGATCCCAGATCTCATCTTTTTTATCGGTAGGGACAGGTCCGATTTCCTTCCATTCGTCGTGATATTTCTGTAATTGTTTGAATGATTTCAGGATGGATGACTCCAGAAGTAATTCTTCGGTCTTTTCGCACAACTCGATCTTGGCTTCCAGGTTTTTCTTCAGGTCCAGATCCTTCAGCTCCTTGTTCAGCTTGACCTTTTCGAAAAATTTTTCAACCAGGAAATGATAATTCTGCCACAGGTTATTGATCTCGCTTCGGGGCACCATCCCAACCTCTTTCCATTGGTCCTGGAGAATCTTGAATTCATCGTAGGTCTTTTTCAGGGTTTCCTCTGAACTGATCAGGTTTCGGAGCTCTTCCAGGATTTTATTCTTCCGTTCAAGGTTCTCTTTCTTCTGTTTCTCCTGCTCTCCCAGAAAACGGACCTTGTTCGCCTTATAGATGCTGAACAAAGCATCAAACCGCGCATCCAGCTCGGCCTGACCAGGCCCTCTGTCCGAATCATCCTCTGTTTCTTCTTCGGTTGTTATTTGTCCGGGTAGTTCCTCCAGCTTCTTCAGAAATGCCATTTTAATCATCGCAATCCGGGTTTTTACAGCATTCAGATCCGGTTCTGCGACTGAAGTCTCAAGAAGATCCAGTAGCTGAACAGGGGTAAACTGATTCAGATCTTCGGACGCATCTTCCTGATCTGTGAGGTGTTCATTGTCATCTTCAGCCTCATCATCGTGGAGATGATCAGACGGATCCTCTTTTTTTGTCAGTTCCTGATCTTTTTGCTCTACTTTCGGGGGCTCTTTATCCTCCACCTGATCAGTCAGCTCTTTTTCTTTCTTTTTTTCTCTCTTTTTCTTCTCCTTCTCTTTCTCTTTCTCTTTCTCTTTCTC
>Ga0172370_10004241_pt1 | contig 19300 bp, 8 predicted proteins | sample LakKiv5m_FD_114538 | JGI IMG/M metagenome (GOLD analysis project Ga0172370, IMG submission 114538) | Freshwater microbial communities from Kabuno Bay, South-Kivu, Congo - kab_022012_11.5m | ecosystem: Environmental > Aquatic > Freshwater > Lake | place: Democratic Republic of the Congo...
ATCCAGGCGTCGCTTTGAATCAACCTGACTTGTCGATCTACTTGCTGGTAAAGCTGAGGCAAAATCTTGGCGCACTCGGGCTTAAGAATAGTTACCAGCTCAGCCTCGCTTTGTATCCGAGCAGCCAATGATTCGGCAGCGCCGGCGTCCATTCCGAGCTTATTCGCAGTCTCTACCCAAGCTTCCCGGTCGAATTGCTGGCGGGCTTGGCGCTTTTTTTCGAGAACAGCCAAAACCCGCTTGGCCATGTTCGCCTTCGCTCCCAAGGCCGCATTGACGGCCTCTTCAGCAGCTTTTTCGCTGGCAAACACTTTGTCAGTTAACGGTCGCAAGCTCTCCATCACCTTGGCCGAAAGAGCAAACTTGCCCTTTCCCAACTTTTCCACTGCGGCGGCGGGAAGCACCCAGCCTTCCACTTCTGAAAACGCAAGCTCTCTCAGCCAAATCGCCATTGTGCGCGGTAGGTATTCGGCCATTCTCCGTTTCCAGTCTTCCGGGCTAAGGATAGGGCCACCGATGGCGATGGCCAGACGTTTACGAACCCCGTCAGGAAGGTCACGCATGGCCTCTACCAGCAGCCTGCCTTCGATGGCAGCAAAGGTCGGCACCTCCGGCTCGACCCGGCCCCAATTCCAACCAACCAGCACCGGATTCTGAGCATTGAAAGTCATCTCAATGGACAGGTGATTGGCCTTGGAGCTAATTCGCGGAGGAGTTTGCGGCGCTGCAAATGGCAGGTTCATCTTGAGGTGCAGCTTTCCCAAGCCTTTGCTTTTACCGGCCCCGAACCAAAATCGCCCTTCTTTTAGCTCTTGCAGTAAGAAATACAAGAGGGTTGTGTTGTTGCCTTGTTGGAGGATGGAGTCGTTGACTTGCATGCTAAAGTCAAAGACGGAATTACGGAACAGCGTTTCGACCTTGTAGTTGGCGTTCGCTTCTGCGGCCCAACGATCCTCATCCAGTTTGATGCCCATGCGTATGTCAAAGAAGCGGTCGCGGGGATAGCAGCCTTCTTGCAGGCGACAATCGACTTTCGATACCAGCCCATTCGGCATTGGAGCATCGTACAGTCGCTGCCACAATTGGTTAAGTAAACCGAAGTTTTTGCCGCTGCTCGACGCTCCAATAAAGGCGTCCATCAGCGACTGAGCGGTGCCGGCGATCTCCCCAGCTAAGGAGACCAATCGTTGAGTACCATCGCCATCGCGGGTAAAAAGTGTCTTGCGGGCGTTGCCCCGATAGATGGGTGATTCGGCGTAAAGTTGACCTTGGAGAAGCATATCTAACTCCCTCCTACCAGTTTAGTTATTTATTCCAGAACGTTGCTTTTCTGCTCAATTCGCTGGCACTGAAGTATATTGTGAAGGTTGATGCCACATCTCGAACTCAGCTTATTCGGATTACACCTCTTAAGGATTAAAAAGTGGTATAGCATGTCATTCAGTAGGAATCTTTTCAAAACAGCAGACGGATTCCAACTGGCAAACCTCGTACTTTACCTGAAAGGATGCCTCCTGCATGACATGGTTATTTTGGGCAACCGTGGCTATGCGTTTCCTACTTTCTCTTCAGGCCCCACCGTAGAGACGCCAAATCAATCTCACGCGTTCTTGCCGCAGCAGTGTTTGTACTTTTTGCCGCTGCCGCAAGGACACGGATCGTTGCGACCCACGTGCGCGGTCTTCACCACCGGCACGCGCTTGGGGCCGGCAGCTTGCGGCTGAGTCCTTGCTTCCGGCTGTTTTTTGGGTGACATGACCTGCTTGAAGACCTCCACCTGCGAATGAGTGGTCATGTAGCTCTTTGGCTCGGCGCGGCGAATTTGTTGTTCTTCGATTTCCCCGCCCACGTCGAACACCCGGTACAGCGTGCTCACAATGTCACGGTTGGTTTTGTCGATCATTTTGACGAACATGTTATAAGCTTCGCCCTTGTATTCCAGCAATGGATCCTTCTGTCCATATCCACGCAAACCAATGCCTTCGCGCAATTCGTCGATGCCGCTCAAGTGCTGGCGCCAGTTCTCATCAATTTTTTCCAGAATGTAGTAACGCTCGTAGCGGGTGACCACGGCACCGCCGATTTCGTCCACACGGCGGCGATACAGATTTTGCGCCCAGGCGCTGAGCTCATCCATCACCGCATTCGGATTCATGGGGGCATCGCTGTCGTCGCTCAAGCGCGGTGATTGCCGGAAAACCAAACGGCAGTCCGTTTCTATCCTTCTCGTCTTGCTCGGATCGAGATCGGCTTCGCCTTCGAGGGCATTGCCGATCATTGCATAGATGGTATCATCGATCATCATCAGCACCGAGTCGCGCACAATTTCCCCGCTCAGGCTCTCTTGTCGCAGCCTGTCCTCTCGGTCGGCATAAAGCTGATACAAGTTCAATCCCCAGGCGATCAAATCCTCTTTGTAGGAAGCCAGAACCTTCGCGTCTCTCTCTACCGGAAGGGGCTTGTTCGGCTTTTGCAGAAACATGTCCTCGAGGTACTGGGCCAGCAGTCGTTGAGCCGCACCTGCATCCTGCTGTCGGGCGACGACCTCCTGAGTGACGGCGTTCATCGATGCTTCGATAAGCTCCTCGATGGCAGAGCTTGCCAGCATCATTGCATCATAGGCCAGCATGGCCTCCTGCAAGCGATCCATAAACAGAGGTCTTGCCTGTTGCAGCATCTTGGTGAGAAAACTTTGCCCCGCTTCCGCTGTTTCATCCGACGGCAGCTTGCTCCGCAGCACTCGGACAAAAAAGCTTTGCTGTTCATCGGTCAATGAGGTGATATTGCGTCCGTCCTCTTCAGTGAAAAGACCGAGACCATAGGCAACGGCCACTTCCGCAAAAGTCAATGTGGAGGTAAAACCGAGAATGCGATGGCGAATTTTAAGCTCATCCTGCTGCAGGAGGGATAACGAAGCGAGCCATTGGCGCAAAATGTCCACCAATTTTTCCCGGCGGATGCTTCGCATCTCGTTGCTGCCCAAATTGGGACGCGCCAGAAAAACCCTCTCCAAATCGTTGAGAAACTCGTCAGTGGTCCAGGAAATGGGCGGCGCCGCCGGATTGAGATGCGTATTCATCAAGCCAAAGAGGAAAATCTCCGCCACCTCCCTGATTTTCAAGCCGGAAAAAGTCACAAAACCAAAATCCGCCTTGTGCTCCTTGGCCTTATCCAGATAGAGCTTCTGGGCCCAATCAATCACGCGGGATTCGATCTGCTCTGCGTCACCCAAGCTGTCAGTGGACTGCAACCACTCCGGAGCGGCATCGAATATCCTTTGCAGCTCGTGCCGGATGCCTTCGAAATTCCAGTGCGAGGTGTCCCGCGTCCCGGCGCTATGAAGCCGAACCTTGATACGCACCAGCTCAGCGAGCAGATCCTGCAAAGAACAATAGCCCATGATGCGATGGCGCTGCTGCATTTGCTTGAGATGCCGGTCTTGGCTCAGGTACTCATCGACCCAGTCTTCCAGCAATTCCTTGATCTCTGAATGTTTGAGCGGGTCCAAATCCTCGATGGCAAAATCCGGCGTGCGCCCGAAGAAGCGCTGCAAATCAGCCAACAATTCTTCCAATTTCCAGTCTGTGCGCTCTTCCTCCTCGCTGAAATACCGTTTACTTTTGGACTCGACATAATCGGCGGCTTGCGCAAAGCCCAGCAAATTCTGCCGGCGCTTGTAAATGATCTTTCTCTGTTCGTTCAGCACGTCGTCATATTCGAGCAGGTTTTTGCGGATATCGAAATTGCGCTCCTCGACTTTTTTCTGCGCTCTCTCGATGGATTTGGTAATCAACGAATGCTCGATTCGCTCACCTTCTTCGGCTGCGCCCAATCGGCTCATGATGTTGGTAATCCTATCCGAGCCGAACAGCCGCATTAAATCGTCTTCGAGAGAAAGATAGAAACGCGAGGAACCGGGATCGCCCTGGCGCCCGGCGCGACCACGAAGCTGGCGATCGATGCGGCGTGCTTCGTGTTTCTCCGAACCGATGATGTGCAGTCCGCCCTTTTTCACCACCTCCGGATGCAGCTTGATGTCGGTGCCGCGCCCGGCCATGTTGGTGGCGATGGTAATGGTACCCGGTAATCCTGCCTTGGCAATGATCTCTGCTTCTTGTTTGTGGAACTTGGCATTTAATACAGTGTGAAATCGACCGGACTCCAATTCGCGGCTCACGTCGCCTTTTTTAAGCCAATTAGCAATGGGAACGCCGCGCGCCGTTAGCATGTCGCTAAGATGCTGGGACACATCCACCGAAATGGTGCCCACCAACACCGGACGCCCTTGTTCATGCATGCCAATCGCTTCTTCGACAAGCGCCTCGTATTTCTCCCGTTTGGTTCGAAAAATGACATCATCGAAATCATCGCGAATGACCTGGCGATTAGTCGGAATCACCACCACTTCTAATTTATAGGTACTGAAAAATTCCTGTGATTCGGTTTCAGCGGTACCGGTCATGCCGGCTAACTTTTTATACAAGCGGAAAAAGTTTTGGATGGTGATGGTGGCCAGGGTCTGGCTTTCCGCCTGCACTTCCACGCCCTCTTTGGCCTCCAGAGCTTCGTGCAGCCCGTCGCTGAATCGTCTTCCCGGCATCAAACGGCCGGTAAACTGGTCGACAATGATGACGGCCTTGCCTCCCTTGGAAGCCGCGCGTCCGCGCATCTCGCCTTCCTCGGGGGATTTCACTACGTATTCCACATCCTTGTGATAGAGCGTGTAAGCACGCAGCAATTGGGAAATGTTTTGTACGCGCTCCTCTACTTGGTTGAACTCTTGCCATAAGCGATCTCGCCGGCCTTCGAGAATCTTGCGCGGCTTGCGTTCAAAATGCAAGTGAAACCAATGCTCGATCTCCTCCTGCGTCATAACCACGTTGGGCGCGTGCGCCTTGGAAATCAGCTCGTTCATCTCGCGCTCGTCGAGCAGGATGTGCTTGGCGCGCAACTGCGTCTTATCCTTAGACAGCAAACCGTCCAGCTCAGCGCGACTGTTCACCTTTTTGCTGCTCAAGCGCAAAAGCTCGTCGCGAAATTTATGCAGCTCCTCGCCATAGCTAAAAAACGGCAGACCATCAATAAGCTGTGAGCGGGCGGCTTTCTTCAGGCGAAGCGGATAATCCTCCTCGCTCATTTCAAAGACCGCTTGCAGGTCAACACCTGGGTCATCAGCGAGCGCGAACAGACGATCCGCCACATACGCTCGATCTTCAGCCTCATAAATAAGCGCCCGCGTGCCAGCTTCCGATAATCCGTTTAGGACGATCTTGTCACCCGCCTCAATTGCTTTGGTATCGCGCATGTCAACAGAAAAATAGCGCCGCAGAATTCGTTGCTTCTCAGCAGGCGTCCATTCGTCTTGCGAATAGTTGGAAAAGAGGATCGTTATAATCCTGGCGATTCGCTCCACTTCCTCAAATCGTCTGGAAATGCTTTCGCCCGGGTCGAGAACGCGATCGGTAAACGACGAGTTGAGGTGACGGTCCAGACTCAGTCGCAACTCGAGCGAATTCTCCGCTGTCTTTCCGGCTATAACTTGCTGCCATTCGGCGATCTTGTTCTTGACTTGGGCGAAAGGCAAACCCAGGAGACGATCCAATTCTTCTTCGGCAAGGCCGACAAAATGTTCGTCAGCGCCAGATGCAAGAACTTTGGCCGGATCGCTTTTGAATGAGCGCAAATCTTCATCGAGCTTGTAGACAATGTCGCGGGTCTGTTCTGCAAAATCGGCGAAAAAGCCTTTGCCTTGCTCGCTGATTTTCAAAATCGTTCCGCCAAGGCGATTTTCGAGGCTAAAAAAGCCCGCCCGAATCTCATCGCGCTTCTCCGGAGGAGTTCCTGCAATCACCTGACCGAGGAGCTCAACATCCCGTTCCAGCTTTTCGACGGCTCTCACCTTTGCAGAATAATCGTAGCGGGTTTGATTGAGGGTACGATCCAGGATGTCCTGCACCTGACGATCACGCTCCTCCACAATGCTGCGATCGGGAAGTACGTACAAATCGGGGTTGCCGCCCAACAGAGCGATACGGCCCTTTTCTGCGATGTGGCGCAAAAGCGCCCCGTTGTCGGAAAATTCGAAATATTCTTGTTTGCGCTCTTCGCTGCTAATCGGCAGCAATCCATCCTCACTCGAAGCGTCCGGCTTTGCCGAGACAGATTCTTCATCCCGCAGCATCTTTTCCATTTTGGCGATGAATGGCAGGAGCAGCGGATTACCGCCTTGAATCAATACCAGCAGGGCAGCCTTGCCATCATCGCTCAAACCGATGGGGCAGCCGAACTGCTTGTCGAGGTCGAAAAAAGTGTCCTGTAGATTTCGCCGCCGCTCATGCACGGTGCGAATCATTTCCGGACTTTCGTCTACGTCCGCATCGGCGCGAATCATGTCGAGCAGTTGGGCAAAGGCCGAAACAGCCGCTTTACCGGCCTCGCTGTCGGCACCTTGTAGCAGATAATTGCGACCGGCCTCGCTGAGGCTATTCACGGTGCGCTCCATCTTTTTGGCCAAAGCGTACAACCGCCGCCATTCCGACGCCTTGTCGGTCCGCTTGTTTTGCACAGCCGAATTCACAAAGTCCACGCTTTGTTGCAGGCGCTGAGCCAGCTTTTCGACAGCTTGCTTTTTCTCTTCGTCCACTTCACCGGCGGCGTTGCACAGGACGAGCTTGCCTTCGATGGTCAATCCGTTGCACAAACCGGTGATGGAATTTTGCAGAAAATATTTACCGGCACGCTTCTGCTCGCTCAGCTCTCCCAGACGCTTATCCAGATCGTCCAACTTTTGCGTCTTGTAAACCACGTCCTGATCGCGTCCGCCGGAAAGAAAGATGCGGCCTTTTTCCGTGATGTCGACGACGTGGCTTTTCTCATCGATGGTGTAATACAACTCGGCATCCACCTCGCCCATGGTTTTGTTGATCTCGTACTGGCCCTGCAGCCGCTCGATCAGCTTCTTCACCCAAAATTCCGAAGTGAGAATTTCTAACAGAGCCGCGTTCTTGGGATCGCCTCGTAGAGCACGCAGAAGAGCCAATCCGGCTTGATCTTCTTCCTTTTCCAACAAGGCCTTGCCCTGAGCGATCAATTCACTCACCAGCTCTTGCTGCCGGCGATACAAATTGGCGACGATGGGCTTTAATTCATAGTAGACGTTGCGGGGCGCACCGACGGCGCCGGAAATGATGAGCGGCGTTCTCGCTTCATCGATCAAGACACTGTCCACTTCATCGACAATGGCGTAGGAGAGGTTGCGTTGTACCACCGACCACACGTCGGTGGCCATGTTGTCGCGCAGATAATCAAAACCGAATTCGTTATTGGTGCCGTAAGTTATGTCCGCGTTGTAAGCTTGGCGCCGCTGTTCGGGTGGCATGTCATTATGCATGGCAGCGGCATGCAGGCCAAGGAACTGGTAGATTTTTCCCATCCATTCGCAGTCACGCTGTGCCAAGTAATCATTCACCGTCACCAAATGCGCTCCTTGACCCGTCAGCGCATTCAGGTACAACGGCATGGTTGCGACCAGCGTTTTGCCCTCGCCGGTGGCCATTTCGGCAATTTTGCCTTCATGGAGGATGATGGCGCCCATGAGCTGCACGTCGTACGGCACCATGTTCCACTCAATCTCTTGACCGCGCACCAGCCATTTCTGCCCAAGGAGACGGCGACAGGTATCTTTGACAGCGGCAAACGCTTCAGGTAAAATATCTTCAATGGTCTCGCCCATTCGCAAGCGGAACCTGAACTCGTGCGTCTTCGCCTTCAGCTCATCGTCCGTCAGATGTTTGTAGCTTTCGGCGAACTCATTTATCTTGTCCACGATCGGGCCAAGGCGCTTGATCTCACGCTCGGTGCTGGTTCCGCCCATAATCTTGGCGAAAAATTTTTCTACTTTATTGATCATCTAAAGCATCCCTAAAAATTCTCGCCGCTCAAGAGAACGGCGTAATCTAAACAGCAGCACAAGGCTGAATCATCGATATCTTTTGTTCGAAAGGCTCATATCCACTCTTGCGATGAGTGAATCGATTGCTGGTTTGCTGAACCATTATCCAGCTTTCCTGTACAACACATAACCAGACCTCTTTAACCTGAACAATTCATAAGCCACAAAGATACTAAGACACAAAGCATAAACCCGGCATAGATTGAAACAAGTGTTCACAGATTAATCCACTCACGGGAAAGGCGGATGCGCGCCCTTGGCGCAGAAAATTCAGTTTCCAAGCGAAAAACCTATCATGTATTAACTTCTTCGTGTCTTTGTGACTTGGTGGCCAAAATTTATGAATAGTCCAGGTTAAGTGCTGCAAAAAAAATCACACTACATGGCCTTGCCTACCTTTTCACCCTTCCCATCCTGCAAACCGCGTCCGGCCTTGACAAGCTGGCCCTTTGCTTTCAGGTCTGACAGCACTGCATCCAAAATACCGTTGATGAAGCTGCTGCTCTGCTCGGTGCTGTACTCTTTCGACAGCTCGATGGCTTCATCGATGGTGACTTTGGGCGGAATATCCCAAAAGTACAAAAATTCACAAATAGCCATGCGGAGGAGAAGCTTGTCGATGATGGCGATGCGCTCGAATTCCCAATTGATGGCACGGCGGCGAATATACACGTCCAATTCATCCCGCGCCTCATAGGTTTTTTCTACGATTTCGCTGACAAACTCCTGCAGCGAAAAGTCCACCTGATGCAGCTCGAAAGTGTCCTGCAAAGTGGTTTGGATGGAATTACCGGATAGCTCTATGGCATACAGAGCCTGCAAAGCAATCTCTCTAGCCTCCCGCCGTGTTAGCAGTGGGCTGCTTTGCGGCAGGTCCTCCTCAATAGCCATCTTCTGTTCTACTTCACGTAATCGTGCCAACCGTAAATGTCCTCGCGCTCGTCGTTCACGTACTCAAAATAGCGCTGCTGGAATTTTTGCGCAATGGGGCCGCGAGAGCCATCGCCAATGGTAACGCGGTCGATGGAGCGGATGGGTGAAATTTCAGCAGCCGTGCCGGAAAAAAATACCTCATCTGCGATATATAACATTTCTCGCGGTATGTTTTGTTCGATGATGGGTACACCCAGCTCCTTCCCAATCTTTAACACGCAATCACGGGTAATGCCCGGCAAGATACTTGCAGAATAAGGCGGGGTCGTAATGACACCATTGCGCACCACAAAGATATTTTCCCCGCTGCCTTCACTCACGAACCCAAAAATATCCAGGCCGATGCCTTCGGTGTAACCGTTCACTATGGCTTCCTGCTTGATCAACTGCGAGCCCATGTAATTGGCAGAAGCCTTGGCGAAAGCCGGCATGGTGTTTGGACCCAACCGGTTCCAAGAGGAAACGCAGACGTCCACGCCTTTGGCGATGGCGTCATCGCCCAGATATTTGCCCCAATTAAGAACACCGATGGCGAGGTCCACCGGGCAGCGAGTGGGATCGACTCCCAAGCTGTGATAGCCGCGATAGGCAATGGGCCGAAGATAGCCGGACTCGAAGCCATTCACCTTGATGGCCTCTTTGCAGGCATCGACGATCTCTTGTTTGGAATAAGGTATGGGCATGCGATAGATTTTTGCCGAATCGAGGAGGCGCTGAATGTGATCTCCCAAGCGGAAAACGGATGAGCCCTTTTTGGTTTTGTAACAGCGAATACCTTCAAAAACGCTGGAGCCATAATGAAGCACATGCGACATCACATGCACTGTAGCGTCCTGCCAATCGACAAATTTACCATTCATCCACACTTTACTTTTTTCGTCACGAGGATCCATCGGACTCATCTCCATTGAGCTTTCATTACCTGCGGGGAATTACATTGAGGTTTTTGTTAGTGTCCAATTGCAGAAAGTCAAAGTGAAATTCCAAAACAGTTACAGTTTTTAAGTCACCCACCACACAACGATCATCTTAGGTCTTTAACACGCAGTTGAATGTTTTTGCGTCCCATATATTCGTTTTCTTCGATCACGTACGCGATGTCTAAATTCGTATCCCCCGGGTTCAGCCGATAGAGCAGCTCGCCCATCCCAAAGCCGATCACGTCCAACACGCAATGGTCTTGGCGGATTTTGAAGCGCAAGTGATTGACGCCGACAATGGACGGAGTTCCCACCACTTGCACATTGTTGGACACAAAAACCGGGCGCATGTTTTGTGGTCCAAAGGGAGCAAACATTTTCAAAAGCTTGAGAAATTTGCTGTCGATCTCACTCAACCGCAATTCAGCCTCAATCGATAATTTGGGCAACAGCAGATCATCCTGAAGCCTCTGGCAGGCGATTTCTTCGAACCGCTGTTTGAAAGGCTCGATATTCTCCTCAGCGATCGTCAAACCGGCGGCGTATTTGTGTCCGCCAAAGCCGAGCAACAAATCCTCGCATCCTTTAAGCGCCTCGTATAGGTCAAAGCCTTCGATGCTTCTTGCCGAGCCTTTGCCGACGCCTTCTTCTGTGGAAATGAGAACCGTAGGCCGATAAAATCTCTCCACGACGCGCGACGCGACAATGCCAATCACTCCCAAATGCCAGCCTTTTTGATGCAGGACCATCGAGCGCGTTTGGCTGCGGTTAAAATGCTGCTCCGCCATCGCCAAAGCTTCACGGAACGTCTCTTCGTCCACGTTCTTGCGATGCCGGTTCTCATGCTCCAAAATTCCGGCGATTTCTCTGGCTTCCTGCTCATCTTTGGTGGTCAATAGCTTCACCGCTCGCTCCGCATCGCCCATACGACCGACAGCGTTGATCCGAGGAGCAATAACAAAGACGATCTGTCCGGTGCCGATTTCTTTTCCGTTTAGCGCTGCCGCGTTCATCAGCGCTTTCATACCGATGCTTTCACTTTCGTTCAATCGTTCAAGGCCGGCTTTGACAAAGATGCGATTCTCGTCAACGAGCGGCACAATATCGGCAGCAGTGCCGATGGCGACCAGCTCCAGATAGTTTTCTAAAATCGAGAGGTCGATCCCCATGCGGGTCAACAGACCTTGAGCGAGCTTGTAGGTCACGCCGACACCGGCAAGCTCTTTGAATGGATATGGGCAATCGGCGCGTTTTGGATCGAGGACTGCGATGGCATTCGGCAGAACAGCTCCCGGCTCGTGATGATCGCTGACGATGATGTCAATGCCCATGGATCTGGCCAGCTCGATTTCCGCGTGGCCGGTAATGCCGCAATCCACGGTAATAATGAGGTTCGTCTGCCGGCGCTGGGCTTCTTGTATGCCGGTCGCCGATAAGCCATACCCCTCCAATTGGCGATCCGGGATGTAGTAACTAACATTCACTCCCAGCTCTTTGAGAATGAGATAGAGGAACGAAACCGAGGTGATGCCATCCACATCATAGTCGCCATAAATTAGAATTTTCTCATCACTCAACACAGCGCGGCGCAGACGCTCGATTGCCACGCTCATATCTTTCATGAGAAAAGGATCGTACAAATGATTCAGCGTGGCGCGAAAGAATTTCTGCGCTCCTTCCAGACTGTTCACCCCGCGCTGCAGCAAAATCTTGGCAATTACGGGCGAGACACGCAAGCTTGCCGAAAATGCAGCCACTTCCTCATGAGAATACTCGTTGGCGATCACCCACTTTAAATCCATATACTATTGCTCCGATAAATCATTTCATTACGGCAGAACGTAGATTTGTCCTTTATGCTGTCAGCAAAACGCGCCTATCAATAGTTTTTAGCCTACGAAGGCGGCCAGAGATACCTCCTGCATGACAGTAGAGTAAACGTAACAGGTCATTCAGGAGGAAAGCTTGTAAAACAGCGAACTGGTTGTCTTTGGCAGCCCACGTGCTTTACCTGCAAAGATGCCTCCTGCATGGCATGATGGGTAGTCTGGATGTTCGCTTACAGGACCTGCGGAGGTTGATTTTGTGCAAATAAATGACTCTTCTCATCACTCCGTTCATTGAAATAGAAAACTTTGCAGGTTTTGCCGGATATACAAACGAGGTTCAGTATACGTCCGGAAAAAAATCCAAAGTAGGTCGATAAGCCGAATTCTGTTTCCGCCAAAGGCGGATGACGATCATTTATCTAGGATGCCAATTGCTTGGCACCTCAAGCGACCTACCCGAGGGTCTAACGAGACGGGCCGCCTCTCCCCTCCTATTTGGTCTTGCTCCGAGTGGGGTTTACCATGCCCTTGATGTCGCCATCAAGGCGGTGAGCTCTTACCTCGCCTTTTCACCTTAATCCACCTGAAGCGAACCAAGTCCGCTTCAAGCGGAATGTCTGATTTCTGTGGCACTTTCCCCGCCTCACGACGAGTCCGCGTTACGGACCACTCTGCCCTTTGGAGTTCGGACTTTCCTCATACGCCTATGGCGTACGCGATCGTCTGACCTACTTTGGATCCATTCTCGCGATGAGCCGACCGTTCAATGAGCTTGCGATAAAATCACGTTGCGTTGATGCTTCCGGCAAGGTTCTTGACTGTCGAGCTCAATTGGCGCTATGCGCTGCGGACGCTTTCGCCATCTTACAGTCCCGGTTAATCTCATCAATCCTCACTCAGCGGCAACTGAAGTCAAATTCTTCGGCGAGTCTTGTGTATCGGACTCGCCACCGGGACAGATTTGCTCCAATTCCGGAATCCAGACCAGAATCCGGCCGCAGGTCTCGCACCAGTAGAGCTTGTCCATCATTCTTATTTCCAATCCCCTTTGCGGTGGAATGCGCGACGAGCATTCGCTGCAAGCGCCGTCTTTTAGCATGGCCATAGCCATTCCGCCGCGCCCGCCTCTAATGCGCTCATAGGTGTTAAGCAAGGGCTTACTGATTCTGGGAAGAACGTGTTTCCGCTGCTCCAACAAAGCCGCTTCCTGATCTCTCGTTTTGGCCAGCAGCTCGTTCAGTTGAAGCTGCAACTCGGCCGATTGACCTTTCATACGGTCGATCTCTTGGGACAGTTCATTCATCTCGCTTTCCAATCCCTGGGAGGCTTCCTCGCTCTCCAAAGCCGCGAATTCTGTCTCTTCAAGGGATTGTTCGGCGCTCTCGATCTCAGCTGTGATGGCGTCGTATTCTCTATTGTTTTTGACCTGATAAAGCTGCGCCCGATACTTCTTTAGCTTTTCGCGCAAGCCAAGCACCTGTTCATCAGAGTTGGATTTATGAGATTTTTGCTTTTTGCATTCCTCACGCTTGGTCGCCAGTTTCGCCTCTAAGGCTTGAAGCTCAAGCGCCTGTGCATCAAGTTTCTGCGGCAAATCCCCTTTGGATTGCTCAAGTTTTTGCAATTGACAATCGATCTTTTGCAGCGCAATAAGCGCTTGCAAGGCGTCTCTCAATTTAGCAGCTCCTCAAATAATGGGTACGTTTTGTCATTGTACGTGATAGAAGGCATCTTGAGAATAGTTGAACTTTCTGACGGCAGACGTTTTCGATTTCCAGCGTACTGAGCCAAGATATGAGCGTTGGGCTATTCCTTGCAGCACTTGGCCAATTTGCAGAATGGGCATAAAAAAAGTGCACCTAAATGGATGCACTTTCAATTATCGAGAACAGCGTAACTCCCTATGGCAGGCCCAATTGCTGAAATGGGACACTCGCTTTTAATCTTCAATGCACTCGCAAACATCGATACCTTAAAAAAGAACTATTCTTGTTTACCGATCCGTTTTAAAACCGCCGAAAAATAATGCAATCTGGGCTAAAAATCAAGGGAAAAGTTCCTCTCTATAAGCTGCAAATTTGCAAAGCCCATCAGCAATTATTTGTTTCATAGTCGCCAAAAGAATGAAAGCCAGGCTACTTTTTTCCGACCTTAGAACGCAATCAGTCAGCGGATGTTTCCAAAAATTTCTTTTGACAAAAAAGAATCAGTGGAGAAGCTCCGCCTTCACAACAGATCATCCTATCTATCGGGTCAAAAAACCGGCTCGATTTAGTGGCAGGAGCCGCGCCGTAAGAAGCAGAATGGGCAGCAGGATTTGCGCCCGAGCATCTGACAGCGCTATGATGCAAATCTACGGCCTATTACTTCAATTCTCCCTTCCGTTCATGCGCCCAATGATCGACGATGGTGGCCGGCGAGTAAACAAACATCATTTCCAAATCTTCGTCGCCGGTGTTGACCAAAGAGTGCGGTTGGTTGGGCGGAATGTAGACGGAGGAAACCGCCTCCATGCGTTGAACCTCTTCGCCGACATGCATTTCCCCGGAGCCTTTGAGAACAGTATAGACCTCCTCGTTTTCATGCTCATGCATGGGTACCTTTCCGTTTGGAAAAATGACCACGTATCCCATCATGAAATTCTTCGGCTCCAACTTGCCAGCGCCGGTGATCACTCGCGTCCAACGCCCGGCCGGAAACTTGTCTCCCGCCACGTCTGCCAATTTGATAATCTTCATTGTCAACCTTTCATGTCGGTGGTTTTAGAATTCAGAGTTCTATATTCAGCAATGATGTTCATAAAAAATGATTCGAGGCCCAAGAGGTAAGCAAGCCGTACCAAAAAAATGGACAGCCAAAATGGCCATCCCGATGTACCGAGTAGGTTTTCTGCCATCGCCATGTGTGATAACGTAAATCCGGCGGGCGGATTGGCGATGTGCCGTGGCTCATTCCAGCGATGAAAAGTCGGATACACATCATCTTCTGTCAGATGGTATAGCTTACGGATGAGCCGGCGTTTGAGGACCTGCGGTATTCGGCGCGCAAGCCATATCAACGGAGCCTGCTTATTGGGGGTGACAAACAAAAGCCGACCGCCAGGCTTGAGTACCCGTTGCGCCTCGTTGAAACACGCCAATGGATTTGCCAAATGCTCGACGACCTGACGCATGGTGATGACGTCGAGAACACCTTTGCGAAATGGCAGAAATGCGGCTTCGCCTCGAATTGCGTGCAAATTTGGCTCGGCTGTCAGTGCGGGATGCTGAACCTCATCCATGCCGACCTGCAAGTATGGACCGCGAAATTCCGCCAAAAGGTCGTTGCGGCCACAGCCGATGTCGAGCCAAGCGTTGCACTGAGTTAAGGCTTCTCTCAGCCAGCCATCAAAAATTTCCATGCGAAAGCGGAAATCCGGCAATCGGCGCCTGATCTCTAGCCGCAACCTATTTTCGCTCAACCCCACAGAGGGCCTTTCAAATCTATCGTGATAGGGCTTACCCTTTCCCGTTATCCCTCACATAACGCGGCGTTGCCGCGACCTGATAGTCAAAATGATTAGGGACAAAATGATTTTGTCTCTAATCATTTTGACCTAATCTACCCGGTTGTGATGGCATTTTCAAAGCAATACGTTAGGGCGACGCCGCAGCCAAATCTAATGGCAAGACGATTTGGGGCAAAACCATTTGACTCTATTTTTGCTGACTCAATTGTCTTGCCCTTAATGGTTTTGCCGTCAATAATTTTCCAGGTTGTGACGGTTTTTCCCTTATAAGCCATCGCTTGTTCGAGTCTTTGTGGATTCAGCCAGTTCTGCGTCTATTTGGGTCTGTCGAAAATGACATACTCGCCATCTTGCATCAGCAATTCCTTCTGACCATTCTTATAGCCCAATGTTACTGATTTGACGGACACGCGCGGTTGTACGGTCGGAATGTAAATGCGATCCAGATGAACGACCGCTTTGGGCGAGGAAAACTGTGCGGAGCCGACGATGCCGCCGAAATGATCACTGCGGCCAAAAGCGACGTGCAGTCCCAGCTTTTCATCTAACAAATTCTCACCGATGGGCTGCAGACCAAATCCGGCCAACACCCCCAGGCCGAGCTCGGCTATGTTGCTGTATGCGGGTTCGGAAAGGATGAGAGCAGCCTCCTGGCGGCTTGCGTTTCCTTTGCTGAGCACTTTTACCGCACGGTTCTGTTCCACCTGGTACAAAACCATCTCCGCACCGAATTGCACAGGGAGAATGCCGCCGGTTTCACTGCGCTCGTCCAATTCGCCCTCGTATGGCACGATATAGGCCTCACCGCTGGGCAAGTTGCCCGCCGTTCCGGCCTCGGCAAAGCGACCACCACTGGCGTGAGCCGTGCGAAAACGCAGATCGAATTTCATTTCGAATCTATCGGCACCATCAACAACGAAAACAACCACGGCAGACTCTGCCTCGTCCAACTTGGCCTTGAGCACACCGACCTGACGATTCACCTGATCGTAATCGAGCCGGAGCGCAGGGATCATTTTGGCGGAAAATCCCGGCATGGTGGCGGCGCGAAAGCCGTATTTTTTGGCTGCAATTTTTAGAGGCGCAGTAGTAGAGAACTCGGTTGGCGCGAGGAAAAGCTGCGTATCGGCAAAAACTTGGGCGAATGAGACGGACTCTCCAAAGGCCGGCAACTCCCCTGCAATCGGCGGCAGATTTCCAGCAATCCGGAAAGCCTCCTCAGGCAAATCGGCATTATTGGATCCGACGTTGGCGTAGGCGAGTAGATCGACGCGTTCGATCTGCAATTCTGCCACCGCATTTTTTAGGGACGCAGCCCAGGTTGTGGAAAGGCTTCTTCGTTCCGCCCAATCAAGATTGTCCTCGGTTGTGCTTTGTGGAAGATCGACCAAAACGGCCAAAGCACGGTTATTCGGGAGCCGGGGAAAAACGGATTGGATCAACTTGATCAGCTCCGCTCGATTTATACTTTCCATGATTCAGCCTCAGATTTGCCTGTCATAATCCGGTTTGTCGCTTACCTCTAAACATAGTCTGGCAAACCCTTAAAAACAAGAATTTTTTAAAAAGCGCAAAAATATTTTTCGCACTTTTTCCAATCTGCCTGTAACATATAGCAGCAAAAATGAAGTGGTCGCAGCGATTTTGGGCACACTTCACGCACTGCTCGCTTTGAGCTTAATTTCGCTGCGGCGCTTTTATCTTCCCGCGCTTCACGTCTTCTTTCCGACTTTTCAATTTCACATTCCACTTTAGTTTTCTATCTGGCCTGGGCTTCCGCATTCCCCTCGCGTTTTTGATGTTTGCATTGTCTTTTTCCGCTTTGATAGTTGCTATTTCATTCGCTCTCCCCAAAAAGTTCTCTGGCTCTGATCACCACGGCCGATCATCTCACCAACCCAAAATTCCTTGATTTTTAGAACAGAAGTTCTATTTTGAGGGCGCAAAAAACGAAGGCGAGGTGTGGCCGGAAGCAGTCAAATACGGGCCAATCGCATTGACCTGCGTGAGTCAGAAGCTCATCGACTGGCGTGAGTTCGCCTGTCGCAGCACGCCCTGCCTGCTCCATCCGACGGATTTTGGAGGAAGTATGCCAAGCAGCAATACAACGGAACAAAGATATCATGAATTAGAATCCCATTTCCCCTACTGGGAAGAACTCAAAGACATGGTCGATCAAAGCATCGACCTTATGCTTAATTTGCGTCAGAGCGGCCATCCCGGCGGCTCTCGCTCCAAGGTGCATATGCTACTGACCTTGCTTCTCAGCGGTGCCATGCGCTGGGACATCCGCAATCCGCAGGCTCCTTTTGGCGATCGCTTCATCTTGGTTGCCGGCCATACCAATCCAGTAATCTATGCTGTTTTGGCAGTTTTTAACGAAGCCTTGCGGCGCAAATACAAAAAAACAGGCGATGCGAAATACCTGGTCCCGGACGCCGAGCACCGGCAATTGACCTACGAAGATCTGCTGGCCTTGCGCCGCCACGGCGGACTGCCCGGTCACGCGGAGATGGAAGGCAAGACGCTCTTCTTCAAATTCAACACCGGGCCGTCGGGACACGGATCCCCGGCCGCAGCAGGTCAAGCGCTGGCTCTCAAGATGGCCGGCGCCGGCGAGGTGCGCGTGTTCGCCGTGGAAGGGGAAGGCGGTTTGACCGCCGGGGCTATCCATGAAACCATGAATTCCGCCTACGGCTTGGGTTTGGACAATCTGCACTATTTGCTCGATTGGAACAACTTTGGCATCGACAACATCCCCATCGATTCCGTGGTCTATGGCACACCCAAGGACTGGTTCAGCGCACATGGCTGGCGGGTGGTCGGCACGGAAAACGGCATGGCGTGGCTGGACGTCACCGAGACCATCTTGGAGTCGGTATTCGGTGACAAGCCGAAGAACATTCCCAACGTCGCCTATTTCAAGACGCGCAAGGGACGCGGCTATGGCGTTTATGACAACAAATCCCACGGCGTACCACATGCGCCGATGAATAGCGAGATGTTTTGGGAAACCAAAAAGGCGTTTGCGGAAAAATACGGGGTGAATTTTCAAGGCTTCGGCCAGCCTGCTCCCAACACAGCGGAAGAAAAGATAACACAGACCAAGGCGAATCTGGAGCTGGTCATGTCCCTTTACGACCGGCACCCCGCATTGCTGGACTATACCGCCAACCGGCTCATCGAGGTAGCAGGGATGATCCCAAATTTGCGCTCCAATATTACCATCGACTGCGGGATCGACATCAGCAAAGATCCGGATATTCTCGACTATACCAAATACCCGCAGGAGATGTTTGCCAAACCCGGGGAAAAAGTCTCCAATCGCAATGGCTTGGGCAAGTTTGGCGCCTATGTCAATGCCGTCGCCAAAAAGAAGTACGGCCGGCCGCTGTTCGTCGTCATGTCTGCGGACTTGGCGGAATCGACCAACGTTGCCGGATTCGCCAAGGATTGGGGCGAGATCAAAGGCTTCGGCGTCTATAACCGGGACTCGAACCTCAATGGCGCGCTGCTTCCGCAGGAGATCACTGAGTTCACCAATTCGGGCATTTGCGCCGGCATAGCTTCCACCAATTTCGCGGCCAATCCCTTTGAAAAGTACTGCGGCTTCTTCGCTGCTTGCTCCACATACGGCTCTTTTTCCTACTTGAAATACGGCCCCATGCGACTGTTCAGCCAGTTGTCACAGGATAGCCAGATCAAGACGGGAAAGGTGTTGTGGATTGCCGGCCATTCTGGACCGGAAACCGCTGACGATTCGCGCACTCATTTTGGCATTTTTGCCCCCGGCGTGACCGAGCTGTTCCCCAAAGGCCACATCATCAATCTCTATCCCTGGGAACACAACGAGGTGCCGGTCATGTTGGCCGCAGCGCTGCAAACGGACGTGCCCATCATCGCCTTGCATCTCACACGGCCGGCCATCGATCTGCCCGATCGCGCCCAACTCGGCATCGACTCGCATTTCGCCGCCGCCAAGGGTGCGTATCTCATTCGTGATTACGATCCGGCGCTGCCGAAAATGGGCGTCATTTTTGTTCAAGGCACCAGCACCACGCTCAACGTGATCCGCCTATTGCCTCGCCTGCAAGAAGCCAAGCTGAACGTCAAGTTAATCGCGGCGGTGAGTCACGAGCTGTTCTATCTGCAGCCGAAA
>Ga0172370_10004243_pt1 | contig 19298 bp, 18 predicted proteins | sample LakKiv5m_FD_114538 | JGI IMG/M metagenome (GOLD analysis project Ga0172370, IMG submission 114538) | Freshwater microbial communities from Kabuno Bay, South-Kivu, Congo - kab_022012_11.5m | ecosystem: Environmental > Aquatic > Freshwater > Lake | place: Democratic Republic of the Congo...
CACAAGGAGGAGCAACAACATCTTTCCCTTGATGAATCGACTCTGCCACCATCCCTGATCCTCGGCATAATTCTGGTGGTAATCCCCACACGGCAACCATACACTGGACATAGGCGAAACCTCTCGTAAGTGATCTAAAGTGACTAAATTGAGCTAAAGTGAGCTAAAGTTTAAGTTTGAATTCTCTACTACCACAACTTTAGTCACTTCAAACTTCACACTCCAAACTGCATAGCCTACACGCGCTCAATCCGCTCCCAGCCCCAGAGGCCATAGGGCTTGAAGAGGAGAAACACCGCCATAAAGGCGAAGGGGACGATCTCTTTGACCCCGCCCGGGAAATATTGATCGAGATAGGTCCCTGAAAAATTTTGGAGCAGACCGATGAGGATGCCGCCGACAATAGCCCCGGGCACGGAATTGAGCCCGCCTAAGACCACGGCGGGCAAGACCAGCAGACCCAGATAACCGACAGAGACATTGATGCCGTTGATGTTTCCGAGCAGGGCCCCGCCCACGCCCGCGCTCATGAACGCAATGGCCCAGGCCGCCGCATACACAAACCGTGCGCTTACCCCGAGGGAAAGCGCAGCCGTCTCATCGTCGGCCGTGGCCTGCATGGAAAGGCCCCACCGGGTGTACTTGAAGAAGCAGACGAAGACAATCAACAGGACAATCGACAGGATAAAAGACCAGAGATATACCGGGGATACCTGGAGGAATCCGACCGAAATCGGCTTGATGTCGAAAACAGGGGGATCAAAAACGCGGGTGTCGGAACCCCATAGATATCCGACAAGGCCTTTTAAGAAAAAAGAAAGTCCCACTGTCACCATGATAACGGCCAGAATCGGCTCGCCGATGAGCTTGTCTAAGAAGATACGTTCCGTCAGGATGCCTAAAACAATCCCCACAAGCAGGGTCAACAGGACGGCAGGCACAAAGGGAACGCCGATGGAGTGAAAGGTATAGCTCACATACGCCCCGATGATGGTCAGCTCCCCCATGGCCAGGTTGAGGACGCCCGAACACTTGTAGATAAGGACCCACCCCAGGGCCACCAGTGCGTAAATACCCCCCACCATGATTCCTGTGGTCAAACTCATCAAGAACAGCTCCATTCTCAACTTCCTCCCTGTTTTATTTCTTTACTCCCTGCTCCCCGCTCCCTGCTTCCTACACATTGATCTTCTGGATACGGAGATCGGTCTTGATCCGCTGCTCTCTTCCATCCTCATAAGTGATCGTTGTGTCCATATGAACGGTCTCTGCATCCGAATAGAGCGCGTTTACGATATCTTTATACCGATTTTCCACAAAGGCCCGTTTCAGTTTGGATGTCCGGGTCAACTCCTCATCATCGGCATCGAATACCTTGTAGAGATTGACGAATTTCCGGATCTTGGCCGGCGCAGGCAGGTCCCTGTTGGCCTCCTCGATCTGTTTCTGGACCAGGTCATAAACCTCCGGTTTCTGGGAGAGTTCCGGATAGCTGGTGTAATTGAGCTTCTTGTCGTCCGCCCATTTCCCCACCACGGCATAATCGATGCACATGACAGCCGTTATATACTCCCTCTTATCGCCGATGGCCCAGGCCTCCCCGATAAAGGGGCTGAATTTCAACCGTGTTTCAAGGTACTGGGGTGAGAACGGCCTGCCGTCGGAGAGGGTCATCACGTCTTTGGACCGGTCAAACACCACGAGGTGCCCGTCTTCATCGATAAACCCTCTGTCCCCGGAATAGAGCCAGCCATCCACAAGGGTCTTCCTTGTGGCCTCCTCGTTTTTGTAGTAGCCGATAAACACCGAGGGACTCTTGGATATAATCTCCCCTTCTTCGGTGATCCGGACCTCTGTTTCCGGAATCGGGGTCCCTACCGTATCAAACTTGACGTCCCCATCCCTGTGAACAATGGATATTCCCGCGATCTCGGTCTGGCCATAGATCTGTTTAAGATTGACGCCCAGGGCGTGAAAAAAGCGGAAATGGTCCGGTCCCATGGCCGCCCCCCCGGTATAGCAGTGTCGGAGTCGCGACAGGCCCAGATGGTCCTTCAGTTTTTTCTGCATGGTAATGGAGGCGATCCAGTTCAAAAACTTCATGCCCAGGGGAACCGGTTTCTTCTCAAACCTGAGATTGGCCGCCTTATATCCCACGGTTGTGGCAAATTCATAAATCTTTCGCTTGATCCATGTGGAATCGATATATTTGACCTGAACCTGACGCGTCATCCCTTCATAGAGCCTGGGCGGCGCAAACATCACATGGGGGCCGATCTCTCGAATATTTTCCTGGGCGGTCGTAGGTTCCTCCGGAAAATTGAGGGTGTATCCTATCTGGAGACCGCACGATATGGACATCATCTGCTCGCCGATCCAGGCAAAGGGGAGATAGGAGACAAAATCGTCGGTGTCGTAGCAGGGGTCGACGGCCATGAGATTACGCCCCATGGTCAGCATGTTCCAGTGGGTCAGGAGCGCCCCTTTGGGAAGGGCTGTGGTCCCGGAGGTATAAAAGAGGAGACAGACATCGTCCCCGGTCCCTTCATGGACCATTTTTTCAAAGAGGTCCGGCTCTTTCTGATCCAGGGCCTTTCCCAGCTCCTGGACCTTCTTGATGCTGATGAGGTATTTCTGGTGGTAGTTTCTCATCCCCTTGGGATCATCCCAGACGATATTTTGGAGCTTGGGACAATCATCTTTGATCAAGAGGGCCTTGTCCACCTCTTCCTGGGTCTCGCCAAAAAAGAACTTGGAATCGGAATGGTCAATGATATACTTGACCTCCTCCATCATGCAGTCCTGGAACAGCCATACGGCAACCCCGCCCGCGCAGAGGGCGGCCATCTCGGCCCAGAGGCCCTCGGGACGGTTATCCCCGATCATGGCCACCTTGTCCCCGCGTTTCAGACCGAGGCTGACCATGCCGAGGGAGAGATACTTGACGTTGTCATAATAGTCCTGCCAGGTAAAAGGGATCCAGATGCCGAACTCCTTCTCCCGCATGGCGACCTTGCTGCTGCCGTACTTCTTACACTGACTGACAAAAAGCCGGGGGATCGTGAGGTCTTTGGTGATTTCTATCCCGTTTCCACCCATCGCCTTTGTTACCTCCTTGTGGAATACAAATCCTCTTCGCCCAGGTAGGCCTTGACGACCTCCGGATTGGCCTGAACCTCCTCGGGTGGGCCGTCCATAATCTGGTTGCCGAAATTGAGCACATTGACACGGTGCGAGATGTCCATGACCACGCCCATATCGTGCTCGACCAGGACGCAGGTGACCTTCCAGCGCTCCTCTTCATTGATGTCGAGGATAAACCGGGCCATATCCTCTACCTCTTCCAGGTTCAGTCCGGCCAGTGGCTCATCCAACAACAGGAGTTCTGGATTGAGGGCCAATGCCCTTCCCAGTTCTACCCGCTTCTGGAGCCCGTAAGGGAGCATATGGGCAGGCTTGTCCCGAATGCTTTCGATTTCGAGTAGGTCAATGATCTCCTCCTCGATGAACTGCCTGGAGGCGATTTCTTCCTGCTTGGTCTTCCCGACATACACGGAGCCGCTCAGAATCCCGCTCTTGAGGTGGATATGCCGTCCTAATCGGATATTGTCGAGGACCGACATCCCGCCGAAAAGCTCCAATTTCTGAAAGGTGCGCGAAATGCCCCGTTCCGCCCTCTGATGGGGCCTCATATGGGTCACTCGCTCGCCCTTGAAATAGATCTCTCCCCTCTGGGGTTTATACAGCCCGTTGATGCAATTCATCATGACGGTCTTTCCAGCCCCGTTGGGACCGATGATCGAATGAATCTCTCCTTTTCTGACATTCAAGCTCACCCCGGCCAGGGCGGCCACCTTGCCAAAATACATATGAACATCTTCAAGCTTCAGAATGGTCTCGCCTTCTTTGAGTCCCCTCCCCTGAACCATATCACGGGCCTCCATTTTGCGGTTAAGATGTTGTTCTACTCTTGATGGTCTCGTAAAAAGTCGTCACCCCGGTGAAAACCGGGGTCCAGAACCACGCCTTGGCGTGGTTAACGATATGATTTTACTGGATTCCGGCTTTCGCCGGAATGACGAAAAAGGACATTTTCTGACTCTTTACGAATGCATCACTCTTTGTTGTCACAAAAAAAAGAACCGATCCCGCCATCGTCAGCGGCCGAAGACCCACATCAGGCTCGGTGATCCACCGCTCATCGATGCGACCTGTGCCATGAACCGCATGCGCCTTTTTAGTTCCGAGATCTTCCCACCCTCGGCGACATGTTCTGACAGGGGTCTGGGCAGATCATCGGACGTTTGAACGGCTGCTCACTGGCAATGCATTATCCATTAGGGATCGGGCCACAAAAAAAACTCGGTTCTGATGACATCCTGGATAAAACGTAAGCGTTCACAGGTTCAGGGTTTAACGTTTAGGGTTTCCTCGCAAGAGGTACATTGAAGAGCTGACTGGCAGTCAGCAGTCAATAGGACGTTTCGCAGTTAGCATGTGCTCACCGGGTGAACCATTTGTCGCCTCCCTGTACTGGGTTAAGGCCCATGCATGGTTCGTTGAGCCTCAACATTAGGACCAGTTGATCCCGAAACTAACGGGAAACCCTCAACTTTTGAACCCGTGAACGGTTACGATAAAACGAACAAGACATATAGGCTTACTATCATGTATGCAGTGGTTCTCACTCCTCAACAGAGACACCGGCAATGCCGACATGTATCATTACAGCGGATTCTGAAACACCCGGTTGAGTATTTTGTAAGGGTTCCCAGGTCCCGGGTTCAACGTTTCCCGCTGCAGCGGGAAACCTTTGAACCCGTGAACGGTTACAGTATTTTCTTGGTATTTGATTTGGAAATCCTTTATTCGAAGGCCTTGTTCAAGAGACAGGAATTGTGCCATTTTTCGGAATTCTGCTTCCTCATATAGTTGACGGACAATGGGCGCCGTAATGGGAATACACCATTAGTCGGTCGCTCTCCTTTTGTCAACAAAATTTATCAAAAAAACCTCGTCACCGTTTACAGGTTCAATGTTCAATGTTCAGGGTCAGGTCCATTCCGGCGCCAAGATCCTGCGGGCCTCAGGCCGAAAATGTGGGCCTCATTTCCGGAATCAGTTTTTTGCGGCACTGCCCCAGGAAATACTCATCGGTCATCCCTGCAACAAAATCCCGAACGATCGCTGCAGGCGCTGTTTGCTCCACGTACCGTTGGGACATCCCCCCCAAAAATCCCTTGAAAATGTCGGAGTTAGGATTCCTCATTTTAAGGTCCTCAAGATACGTGTCAAACAGCAGTTGAAACATGAGCTGTACCTTGTCTGTCTGGGCCTTGACCCTCGGATCCTTATAGATAAATTCTTCATTAAAACGCTTCAGCCTTTTCAACGCCGATCCGACATGGCCGCTGAAGCTGAGATGCGGCATATCCAGACTGTTCGCAATCAGATCCTCCACCAGGGTATAGACGATCGTTCCATTGGTATCTCCCAAAATCTGCCGGCAATCCACCGGAATATCCTGACGATGGATGACGCCGAGTCGAATGGCATCCTCGATATCCCTTCCGATATAGCTGATGGTGTCGGCCATTCGGACCACGCACCCCTCCAGCGTCATGGGCCGAAGGTCGATGTCGGGGGCGTGGGCCTTTTGCCTCATTTCCTCGGTCAGGGTATCAAAGGACTTTTCTCTTTTCGGTTCAAGGTACTGGGAGTGGATCTCTCCATCGTGGCAGAGGATTCCGTCCAATACCTGCAATGTCAGATTCCACCCCTTTCCCTTCCTTTCGATCTTCTGAAGGAAACGAACCCCCTGGATGTTATGGAGGAATCGGCCCATATGATGGGATTCACACAGGGTAGAGAGAAATCTTTCCCCGTCGTGACCAAATGGCGCGTGTCCGATATCGTGCCCGAGGGCTATCGCCTCGATCAGATCTTCATTCAAATGGAGGAGACGGCCAACGGTCCTCGCAATCTTGGATACGAGCTGAACGTGCAACACCCTGTGGGTAATGTGATCGTTCTTGATGAGATAAAAGACCTGGGTCTTGTCAATGTAGCGGGAATAGGCCAATGAATGGAGGATCCGATCAGAATCGACCGAGAAATTCTGACGGTGCCCCTGGTCGATGTCAGGGTCATTCTGTTTCCTTAAGGCATCCCGGCTAAGACAGGCCCATGGAGAAAACCGTTTATCCTCGCCTTTGTCCAGATCGTTTCTGACTTCAAGGAGTTGTCTGTTGTAAATCACTTGTCCGAGTCCTCCTTGCCCCCGGATTTGCCATAGACCTTCTTGAACTCATTCAAGATATTCATTCCCCTCCTTGAAATAATTCCTCGGGCCCTGTCCACGATCCTTCGAGACTCGATGTTCAGATCATCATCCCCAGGGACTGGCGCCCCCTCTTTGTTGTACTTCCAGCGAAGGATGGAGCGGGCAATGCCTGCCTCTGCATCTTCGGCCAGCCGTCTAATCCCCTTTTTGATGCCTTCATCCATGGCCAGGCCTCTCGTAAGCGTTCACAGGTTCCGGGTTCAACGTTTAGGGTTAAGAGCAGGCTTAAAGACCCGAATCGCAAGTGAGAGGGCGCTGGTTTGTTCCCCTGCGTCCGTTCGGTCCCCTATTTCCGGGTTTAACGTGACGAGTCCGGGGCCGATGATGGCAGGTGCGGCTCCAAAATGGGATTAAGGGATCAAGAATGCAACCTTAAACCTCTGAACCTTTGAACCCGTGAACGGTTACGGCCTCTCAATTACGCATGATTGTCAATTGTCGATTGAAAACCCTGCAAACCATCGATGGTTCCCAATCCCACGGAGGGTTTGCAGTTTTCCCCTCCCATTTTTTTCTTGCAAATCAGGATTTCCGATGTTACACATAAAAGCTTATGAATTTTTGAGCCTCATCATGACGTCTGAGGCTTGTTAGGCCCGGGCCTGTTCGTTGGTCGATCCTTGCCGGGCGCCTGAACGTATTCATGCTGAAAGCGGTGGTTCTCTGGGTTTGTGCTCGGGCCTGTGGCCCCTTCCGACGTCGCCTTTCTAAAGAATACCAGATCAGGTGGATCAGTTCAAGGGTCAATGAACCAAAACCACAGGTTTGGACTTTTGCCAGGTGCTCTGCCGCCTTACGGGTACGAGAAGCTCCGAACCGAGGAAAAACCGGCATGGAGGTCTGAATAGATCTCACGATCAAGGAGGAATGAATGGCAGCAATTATCAACATGAAACAACTTCTGGAATCCGGTGTCCATTTTGGCCATCAGACAAGACGCTGGAATCCCAAAATGAAGCCGTACATTTTCGGGGCACGGAACGGGATCCACATCATTGACCTTCAGAAGACGGTCAGACTCATTAAGATCGCTTATGATTTCATTGTCAAGACCGTCTCCGAAGGATACCCTGTCCTTTTTGTCGGGACCAAGAAACAGGCGAACGAATCCGTTGTGGAAGAGAGCGAGCGCTGTGGCATGTTCTATGTGGTCAACCGGTGGCTGGGCGGGACCCTCACCAATTTCCAGACCATCAAGAAAAGCATCTCCCGCCTCAAAGAGCTGGAACGGATGAAAGAAGACGGCTCCATCAACCGCTATACGAAAAAAGAAATCCTTAAGATGAACAAAGAGCTGTACAAATTGGAAAAAAATCTCGGGGGAATCAAGAATTTGGATGAACTGCCCGGGGCATTATTTATTGTCGATCCCAAGAGAGAAAAAATAGCCGTCAAAGAGGCTAAAAAACTCGGCATCCCTGTGGTCGCGATCGCCGACTCCAATTGTGATCCAGATGAGATTGATTTCCTGATACCGGGGAATGACGACGCCATTAGGGCCATCAGGCTCTTATGCTCCAAGATTTCGGATGCCTGCATCGAAGGCCACAATCTTGCCGAGCAGCGGCTCAGAGAAGAAGATGCCTTGAGAAAAGAAGAGGAAGCTGCTGAATCGGATGAGGCCGCTGAAACCCCACCCGTTGCTGCGAGGGGAGAAGGGGGACCGGAGATTATCGTCCTTCCAAAAAGCGAGTCTTCTGAGCCGAAGGAAGTCACAGACGAGGAGCATGTGGCGTCTGTGGGATGATGTGGGGCCGATTCGCCGTTGCATATCCATCAAAGAACAACCCATTAACTATCAAGCGGGGGTAAAAATTGACCATCTCGACGTCAACCATCAAAGAACTGAGGGAAAAGACCGGCGTTGGCATCATGGATTGTAAGACAGCGCTTTCGGAATGTCAGGGGGATATTGACAAGGCCATCGATTACCTGAGGAAAAAGGGGATTGCAACGGCCAAAAAGCGTGGGGGACGCACCACGTCCCAGGGTCAGGTGCAGGCGTATATTCATGCAGGGGGTAAAATTGGCGTCCTGGTCGAGGCCAATTGTGAAACAGACTTCACGGGCAAGACGGAAGATTTTACAGGCTTTGTAAAGGACATCGCCATTCAGGTTGCCGCAACCAGCCCGGTCGCCATCGATCGCGAAAGGGTGCCCGTGGAGATCCTGGAAAAAGAGAAGGAGATCTATGCATCCCAGGCCAAGGCATCGGGAAAACCTGAAAACGTCTTGGGAAAAATCGTGGAAGGGAAACTCAATAAATTCTATTCCGAGGCATGCCTCCTGGAACAGCCCTTTGTAAAAAACCCCGACATCACGGTTCAGGACCTGCTCAATGAATTGATCGCCAAGACAGGGGAAAATATTGTCATCCGAAGGTTTGTCCGATTTCAGTTAGGTGAATCTGAAGGCTAAACCAGGGGATGAAACAATAGAAAAGCGGTTTCACGGGGCAAAGCCGCAGGGGAGAAGCGCCATGAAGGACGAGATCCTTTCCGAAATGCGTCAGAAAATGACCAAGACGGCTGAGTCCCTTGAAAAAGACTTCAAGAGGATTCGGACAGGGAGGGCCTCAACCGCCCTTTTAGAGGGGATCAAGATCGACTGCTATGACACCCAGATGCCCCTTGAACAGGTCGCATCCATCGCCGCTCCGGAGAGCCGGCTCCTCACTATTCAACCCTGGGATCTGTCCATTATCGGCGATATTGAAAAAGGCATCTTGAAATCTGAACTGGGCCTGACTCCTGCGAACGACGGCAAGATCATTCGAATATCTATCCCGCCGCTGACAGAGGAAAGAAGGAAAGAGCTGGCGAGGCTGGCAAAAAAGATGGCCGAAGAGAGCCGCATCTCGATTCGAAATCTCAGACGGGAAGCCAACGAAATGTTCAAGGAGCTGAAAACCGAAAAGGAGATTTCAGAAGATGATTTCTACAGGTCGCAGGACGACGTCCAAAAGATAACGGACGAGTTCATTAAAAAGATAGATGAGATCACCTCCCGTAAAGAAAAGGAGATTATAGAATTCTGATCTTCCGCCCCTCGCTTCCTTACACAATGTCCTGACCGGCGTTTATAGACGAAACATCATGACATCCATTGATTCCAGACGATTGCCTGAACATATCGCCATTATTATGGACGGCAATGGCCGGTGGGCCAAAAAGAAGGGCCTCAGCCGCATCCTGGGCCACCAGCAGGGCGCTGATGCCGTCAGAGAGATCGTGACGGCGAGCCGTGACATCGGGATCCGCTGGCTCACCCTTTATGCCTTTTCAGAGGAAAACTGGAAGAGACCTGCTCATGAGGTCCAGACACTCATGAAGCTCCTCAACCGATTCCTGAAGAAGGAGTTGGAAGAGATGCAGGAAAACGGCATTCGGCTCAAGACCATCGGGAGGACCTCGAGGCTTCCGAAACGCACCCGAGACATCCTGTTGGACACCATTGAAAAGACCTCTTCCAATCGTCAGATGACCTTGACCCTGGCCCTCAGCTACGGGGGGAGGCAGGAGATCCTGGATGCCATTCTCAAGATTGCAGCCCGGGTGGAACGGGGCGAAATGGCTGCGGATCAGATTACTGAGCAGACCGTCACGGACGCCCTCTATACATCGGGGATGCCGGACCCTGATCTGCTGATCAGGACCAGCGGCGAGTACCGCGTCAGCAACTTTCTGTTGTGGCAGATCTCATACAGTGAAATCTACATCACCCCCACGCTCTGGCCCGATTTCGATAAAAACGAGTACCTAAAGGCGATCCAGGACTATCAGAAACGGGATAGGCGGTTCGGGGGCACGGGAGCAGGGAGCAAGGAGTAAGAAGCCGAGGGAGGCGTCGGGTGAAGGAAGGCACTGGTAGAGGACTATGCACCTGAAACGATGGCTGACCGCCATAATCGCCGTACCGATACTTATCGTTCTGATAGGCCCCGGCCCCAGATGGTTGTTTTACTCGGTCATCTGTGCCGCCGCCCTGGTAGGACTGATGGAATATTATGCGATCGCCTCGCCTCGCCTCCCGAAGTCTGTTCTATGGCTTACCGGACTGTTGACATGTCTTCTCTTCGCTGCGCTATACCTTCGCCAGATCATGTTCGTTCCGGCGATTATTCTCCTATGTGCCCTTGTTCCGATGACGTCATTTTTGTTAACGGATCCCCGAAGACATGTCTCTGAAGACCTTGGCAAGGCCCTGTTCGGCCCTGTTTATGCAGCGCTTCCCCTTGCCCTCCTCATACTGATCGACCTGCGGCCGACCGGGCCCATCTGGATATTCTTCCTGTTGACCGTTGTTTTTGCTGGCGACACGGGCTCCTTTTATTTCGGGAGACTCCTGGGACGGCACAAGCTGTATGAGGCCGTCAGCCCGAACAAGACCTGGGAAGGGGCCATCGGGGGGCTGGTTGCCAGCGCCTTGGCTGGATCCCTCTTCATTCGTCTGATCGGACCCTGCGCCCTGAGCCTGAAGGCCCTGATCCTTGTGGTTATCCTTTCCGTATCGGCACAGGTGGGGGACCTCTGCGAATCGATGTTGAAGCGATATCACGGTGTAAAGGATTCAGGCTTCATCCTCCCCGGACATGGGGGGATACTCGACAGGATAGATGGCCTTCTCTTTGCCATCCCTGTTCTTTATGTCTATCTTTCCCTTGACCTGGGGTGACCATAGCCAAAGATGAACATCCGTCCCCAGCCCTCAAGATTCATTTCTGATGGAGCGTACCCATGAAACAGATCGCCCTGTTAGGCGCTACCGGATCCATCGGCGTCAGCGCCCTCGATGTAGCAAAGGCCCATCCCGATGAATACCACATCGTGGCCCTTTCGGCCGGCAGGAACGGGGATCTCCTCGTAAGGCAGATCGAGGCCTTCCGACCGGCAGCCGTGGCCGTTTTGAATAAATCCGTCGCCGCCGAGGTAAGCTCCCGTCTGCCCGAGAGGAACCGCCCTGAGGTCTTTGTCGGCATCGAGGGATTTGTGCGCCTGGCGACCCTTGACAGCGTCGACACCGTTGTTTCCGCCATGACCGGCGCAGCAGGCCTGATGCCCACCTACGAGGCCATCAAGGCCGGAAAGCATATCGCCCTTGCCAACAAGGAAACCATGGTCATGGCCGGCCCGCTGGTCATGGCGGAGGCGCGGAAGAGGGGCGTATCCATCCTTCCGATCGACAGTGAACACAGCGCCATCCTTCAATCCCTCAGGGGACATTTGAGGACGGACCTGAAACGGGTCATCCTGACTGCTTCAGGAGGACCATTCAAGGACCTGTCCCTTGAGGACATGCGCCAGGTCACTGCGGCCCAAGCCCTTAGGCACCCCAACTGGCAGATGGGCCCCAAGGTTACCATTGATTCAGCGACCCTGATGAACAAGGGCCTCGAGGTCATCGAGGCCAGATGGCTGTTTGATCTTCGAATGGATCAGATCGATATTCTCATCCATCCCCAGAGCATCCTCCACTCTATGGTGGAATACAGGGACGGTTCTGTTATCGGCCAGATGGGCATTCCCGACATGACCCTTCCGATCGCCTATGCCCTCTCCTATCCGCGACATCTCAGCAATGGCCTCCCGCGACTCGATCTGGAAAAGATCGGCGACCTCAGTTTCAGAAAACCGGATCTGAAACGATTCAGGTGTCTAAAACTGGCCTTGCAGGCGGCAACAACAGGGGGGAGCATGCCTGCCGTACTGAACGGCGCCAATGAAATTGCCGTGGACGCCTTTCTGAAGGGAAGGATCGGTTTCCTGGACATCCCGGATCTGATCGAAAAAACCATGGACGACCACGCCTCTTCTCCTGTTGAAACCATTGAAGCGGTGATGGCTGCGGACCGGTGGGCCAGGGACACGGCCATGGGGCAGTTGAGCAAGCGATTTGTCAAATAGTTACATGAATTAGGCTGGAGAACGACCATGAACGTAGATTCATCCATCCATTTTTTTCTATACTACATCCTCCCGTTTCTGGTGGTTCTCGGGGTCCTGATATTTTTTCACGAACTTGGACATTTCCTGGCTGCCAAATACTTCGGTGTCAAGGTCCTCAAGTTCTCATTGGGTTTCGGGCCGAAACTCGCGGGGAAACAGGTGGGAGAAACAGAGTATGTCATCTCCGCCCTCCCCCTGGGCGGCTATGTGAAGATGTTGGGAGAGAACGCCGACGAAGAGGAGGAACCCCTCCCCCCTGAAGATGTGGAAAAATCCTTCAGCAACAAGCATGTGGCCAAACGGATCAGTATTGTGGCCGCGGGTCCGGTATTCAACCTCCTTCTGGCCCTGGTCATCTTCTGCGGTTTTTATATGGTGGCAGGCGTCCAAGTCATGACGACGGAGGTCGGGCAGGTCAGAGAAGATTCGCCGGCCAGCCAGGCCGGTTTCCTGAAGGGGGACATCATCACGTCTGTGGACGGCCATGCCACGGCAACCTGGCCTCAGCTTAAGGAAATGATACAGGGAAATACAGGGCAACCCATCCAGATAACGGTGAGAAGAGGGGAAAACCATATGGTCCTGACAGTGATTCCGGAAATCTCAGTGACCCATAACATCTTTGGCGAGGAGATCCGGTCGCCCCTCATTGGGATTGTCGCAGGCGGTGGATTCGAAAAGGTGAACCTCGGCCCTTTGGGGGCTATCGCGGAAGGGTTCCGAAAAACCTGGGAGATTATCGAACTGACCTGCCTGACCGTTGTAAAGCTTATCCAGAGGGTCATCCCGATGGAAACGGTGGGGGGACCGATCCTCATCGGCCAAATGACCGGCCAGTTGGCCCAGGAAAACTGGGTCCATCTCATCCCCTTCACTGCCGTTATCAGCATCAACCTCGGCATCCTGAACCTCCTTCCGGTGCCGGTCCTGGATGGCGGGTTCATCGTCCTGCTCCTGATCGAACTGGCCATTGGAAGGCCACTCAACATCAAAAAACGTGAGCTTCTCCAGAAAATGGGGATCGTTCTCCTGGTGCTCCTGATGGTGTTCGTCGTCTATAACGACATCAAACGGCTCCTTGGGTAACACACAACCCGCATATGATCCTGGCCATCAACACATCTACCCTGCAATTCTCCCTTGCCCTTCTCTCCCAGGAGGGCGGCGTCGTGGCAGAGCACCTGATGTCTGGGGGAAAAGGGCATTTCGGGAACCTGATGCCGACCCTTCACTTTCTGCTCCATTCCTCTGAACGGGAGATTCATCAGGTCAGATGCATTTCGGTCGCAACCGGTCCGGGGAGCTTTACCGGCCTGAGGATAGGGCTGTCTCTTGCCAAAGGGTTGTGCCATGCCCTGCGTGTCCCCATCATCGGCATATCGAGCCTTGAGGCCATGGCGGTTCAAGTCCCGTACGTGGATATGCCCGTGGTCCCAATTCTCCATTCCAGGAAAGGCGAGGTCTTTGCCGCCCAATTTGTCTGGGGCAAGAAACAGCATCTGAAAAGGACCCGCGAAGATATCTGGGTCCGATTTGACGATATCCCTCGGCTGTTTCAAGAGCCCCCCCTGTTTGTGGGAAACGACTACCCGACTCAGAGAGTGCGGCTGAGGGATCTGCTGGGAGAAAGGGCATTGCTCGCACCGCCCCACTGCTGGCGCCTGGGGGCGTCTTCCGTCGGATCGCTGGCCCTTCAAAGATTCCTTCGGGGCGACATGGATGATCCCCGTACCCTCAATCCGGTCTATCTCCGCCCCCCCGATATCCGACCCAGTCCCTTTCAGGTCTGATGCTGGTTTCTGCATGCTTGATACTGGATAATGGTGTTTGTTTATTTCGTTGGGTTTATGGAGTTTGCTGGGCTTTGAGCTTTCAGCTTTGAGCTTCTTTCCTTGCGCGGAACTGAACGCGTTTCGCCCACTGTATCGGATAAACGGTGTTCGCAACCCCACACTTCACACTCCATACTCGACACTTTCTTGCCTTGCGGAAGGGGATTGACAAAACCGTTTCGAATAAGATAGAGTCCCGCGCCATCAGCCGGTGGATTCGCCTTCCTTGAAACGACGAGGCTCGGGCAAGAGAGGTAAAGGTTGTCAATTCGTAAATTGGACAATTCACGCATCCATAACACATGGCCGGTAGCCAAGGAAGGGTTCCCGTTCATCCTGGGCAGCAGCGGACTTGCCATCCTCCTTGCCTGCATCGGCCTTCCCTATGTCGCGATGCTCATGGGGGTGCTCGCATTTTTTGTCATCTTCTTTTTCAGGGATCCTGAACGTAGACACGATATCGATGAGGAGGGGGCCGTCCTGACCCCCGCGGACGGCACGATCCTCGAGGTCCGACCACTCAACGGCAAGGACAACCCCATCGGCAAGCCAGCGGTCAAGGTGAGCATCTTCATGTCGATCTTCAATGTTCATGTAAACCGGATACCCATCCCGGGAATCATTGAAAAGATCTCCTATCACCCCGGCAAATTCTTTTCCGCGAACCTGGACAAGGCCTCAACGGAAAACGAAAAGAACCTGATCATCTTGAAGGCCGGGGATGTCGAGCGGATTGCCGTTGTCCAGATCGCAGGTCTCATTGCAAGGCGAATCGCATGCTGGGTTAAAAAAGGAGATCGCGTTGTTAGGGGACAGCGATTCGGGCTGATTCGATTTGGTTCCCGCCTGGAAGTATATCTTCCCGGCGAGAGCCGAATCGCCGTCCAGGTTAGGCAAAAGGTCAGGGCGGGAGTAACCCCCATCGGGTACCTGCCATGACATCGCGGCGAAGACATCGATTCCATACGACTCCCTCTCAGACCTGTACCGCCATCGGAAAAATTGGGCCGTGGCAGGCCCTCTGTTGTCAGAACCGCCCGTGATGGAAAAGGAGAAGGATGAGAATCACCGGCGGCCGGTCACGGGGAAGGATTCTCTTAGGGCCGAAGGATCGCCTCATCCGGCCGACCGCTGATCGCGTACGCGAGGCAGTGTTCAACATACTGGGTCAGAACCTGTCGGGATATCATGTCCTGGACCTCTTTTCAGGTACCGGGAGCCTCGGTCTGGAGGCCTTGAGCAGAGGCGCCGCACATGTGGTTTTTATCGATAACCTGGACGAATCTATCGCCCTGATCAAGAAAAATATTGAGCGATTGGGATATGCACCATCGAGCACGGTCCTAGTGAGGGATCTCGGCAATAGAATTCCCTGGGAACATCCCTTCCTCAGAGGGCCGTTTGATCTTGTCTTTCTGGATCCGCCCTATGCCGACGATATTGCCTCGACGCTGGTCGAGGGAATTCCGGCGGAACAGCGGCTTTCAACCGGGGCGCGGGTCGTGATTGAAACAGACAAGAAGACCGACCTGCCGTTGTCTCTTTCGCGACTTTCAAGGGTACATGCGCGGGTCTATGGGGATACGAAGATCAGTATCTATGAAGTGATGAATTGAGGAAGTGGGGAATTGGGGAATTTAGGGATTGAGGGATTTAGGGATTCAGGGATTGAGGGATTCAGGAAACGTCGCATGCCGTTTCCCGTTAACGGTGAACCCTAAACCTCTGAACACTGACAGGAGTCGAACGAGGAATGGAATCTTGTAGAAAAACCGCCATCTATCCAGGCTTTTTTGACCCGATTACCAACGGGCATCTGAGCATTGTGTCACGGGGTCTCGACCTATTTGATCGATTGATCATTGCCATCCTGAACAATCCCAAAAAGGAACCCCTTTTTTCCATAGACGAAAGGATGGGAATGATCCAGGAGGCCTTGAAGGGAAACCCGAATATCGAGGTCGATACCTTTGACGGATTATTGGTGGATTATGTGCTCCATAAAAAATCAAACATTATTCTGCGAGGGCTCCGGGCCCTCTCAGATTTTGAATATGAGTTCCAGATGGCGCTCATGAACCGGAAATTGAACCGTGATGTTCAGTCTGTATTTCTGATGACCGACTATAAATGGTTTTACATCAGCTCCACCATTATCAAGGAGGCCGCAAGTTTTGGCGGGGACGTGAGCGGTCTCGTTCCCAAATTCGTCAACAATAAACTCAAAGAAAAGTTTTCAAATAGAAAAAAAGCTTGACACACCTGTCAGCAGGAGTATATTTCTCTCTAAAAATTTGAGACTTACATGGTTTTCACCCTGAGGTACAAATGAGGAGGATCATAAGGTGGCCCTGACCAAAGAAAAGATCATTGACACTATTTACCATCAGGTCGGACTCAGCAAAAGCCAATCCCGTAGCGTAGCCGAAGGGCTCCTTGAACTCATCAAAGGGACCTTGGAGAAGGGAGAAAACCTCCTGATCAGCGGTTTCGGCAAACTGGTTGTCAAAGAAAAATCCGCGCGGCGGGGGAGAAATCCTCAAACCACTGAAGATCTCCAACTACGGGCAAGGCGGGTGGTCGTATTCAAGACCTCCGGCGTTCTTCGTGACAAAATAAACAGAAGATAGGGTGAGGGTAACCCACTTCCGAAAGAACCGGCACGCATCACCTAACTGAGCGTCTCCAGTATCTTGCGCAGCTCTCCCTTTATCTCCTTGAAAAACGGGCGTCCAACGCCTATGGGTTCGTCCTTTTCCTTTTTGAGTCGCAATTTGGCGCCTTCAATGGTCATCCGCTCCTCATAAAGGAGTCTCTTGATCTCAAGAAGGGTCTCTAAATCTTTTTTCTGGTAGGTCCTCTGCCTGGAATCTGCCCTTCTGGGTCTCAACTGGGAAAATTCGTTTTCCCAATACCTCAGTACATAGGGCTCTACGCCCACGATGCGGCTGGCCTCCCCGATGCGAAAGTACCGCCGGCTATCAGGAATCTGGACCATGTCTCAGCCCTCCCTCAGTCTCCCTCCGGTCTCTTCTCTGATCTTTTCAATGATCGCCCAGTGCAAACGGTTGACCCGTTCGCCCTCAAGGGTCTCGTGCGCAGATCGGTAAGATATCCTGAACGCGATGGCCTTTTCCAAAGGCCCGACCTGCTCTCCCTCGTACAGATCGAATATTCGAACCGATTCCAGCAGGTCGCCCCCCTCCCTTCGAATGATCTCCATCAGTCTGGCGCTCTCTATCCGCCGATCCACCAGGAGCGACAGATCTCTGAAGACGGCGGGAAATCTGGGAAAGGGCCGAAATAGGTTTGTTCCGGAGCGCAGCATCAGGATCGGCTCGACATCCAGTTCGAAAAGATAGGCGTCCGCATGCTTCAGATCATACGCACGCATCACATTCGATGCGACCTTCCCTACCTGTCCGATGCGCCGATCTGAACCATAGATCCCCGCCAAGACCTCAGGGTCGTATCCCGGCGCGCCTTTCTCCCTCCTGAAACAAATTTCACGAAGACCGCTCCCGTTCAAGAGGGCCTCCGCCGCCCCCTTCATGTCAAAGTAATCGCCGTCTCTCTCATCCTGATACCATGATTTCTCCTGATGCCGTCCGATCATTACCGCGGCCACGGAGATCTTCTCCAAGGGGAGCTGGTCCTTGTCGTTTTGAACAAATGTCTTTCCCCACTCGAAGAGCCTGAGGCCTTTCTCGTCACGGTCCATGTTGATCTTCACTGCGGCCATGAGCCCTGGAATGAGCGAGGTTCGCAACACGGATTGATCGATTGTCAACGGATTCAGTAGGGCGACAAAGGACCTCAGCATGCTGTCCCTTTCTGCCCCGAGGATATCCGCGGATTCAGGGGAGATAAAGCTGTAGGTGATGATCTCGGTGAAACCGAGGCCTGTCATGATCGATTGCATCTCTTCCTGGAGAAGGAGTTCGGCGGCGTCGCCTTCCTCCGACGGCCGCACGCGGGGATAGGTGAGCGGGATCTGATCGAAACCGTAGCGTCTCGCCACCTCTTCGATGAGGTCCACTTCCCGGGCGATGTCCACTCGAAATGACGGCGGCCGGACGACCAGTTCATCCTCATTATCGGGACGGACATCCATCTCCAGGGTCTCCAAAAACCCTTTCACGGCGCCCTGGGACAGGGAGGCGCCCAGCATGCGGTTGACATGGTCCATTCGAAGGCGAATGAGGGGGGGACTCCAGGGTTTGGGGTAATTGTCGATGAGGCCCTTTCCGATGCTTCCCCCCGACCATCGGCGCATGAGCGAGAGGGCCCGTTTGAGGGCGGTTCCAACGCCCCCGATGTCTGCGCCTCTTTCAAACCGATAGGAGGCCTCTGTGGAGAGACCTAAGCGTTTCGATCCCCTTCGAATGGTTACCGGGTCAAAAAAGGCGCTTTCGATGAGGACATTCTCCGTGTTGGCAAAGATCTCTGAATTGAGCCCCCCCATAATGCCGGCCAGGGCCACGGCCCTTTCGCCATCACAGATCATCAGGTTCTCACGAGTCATGATGCGGCCCTGCCCGTCCAGCGTCATAAAGGTCTCGCCTTCCTCCGCCCTGCGCACCAAAATTCGATGCTCTCTCAGACGATCATAATCAAAGGCATGGAGCGGCTGGCCCATCTCGAGCATCACATAATTGGTGACATCCACCAGGTTGCTGATGCTCCGGACCTCGGACTGATGCAGCCGGTACCTCATCCAAAAGGGAGACGGACCCGGTTTGACGCCCTGAACCATGCCGGCGGCATACCGGGGACACCCGTCCGGGTCCAGGATCGTGACGCTGGTGAGGTCTTCGATCGGAGGCCCGCCCTCCTCCACTCGAATGTCGGGCCACCTGAGGGCCTTGCCCGTAGCCGCGGCAATCTCCCTGGCTATCCCGAGGACATTGGCGCAATCCGGCCGATTGGGCGTGATGGCGATCTCTAAGACCTGGTCCGGAAATCCGAAAACCGGGGCAAAGGGCATCCCGGGGACCAGGTCCGGTGCGAGGAGCATGATACCGGCATGATCGTCCGTGAGACCCATTTCGTCTTCGGAAAGGAGCATTCCTGTGGACCGTTCTCCCCGAATGCGCGTCTCCTCGATCCGTGTGCCGTCGGGCAGCTTGCCACCGGGTAGAATGAGCGGCGCCAGGGCGCCCTCGACCACATTGGGTG
>Ga0172370_10004244_pt1 | contig 19292 bp, 16 predicted proteins | sample LakKiv5m_FD_114538 | JGI IMG/M metagenome (GOLD analysis project Ga0172370, IMG submission 114538) | Freshwater microbial communities from Kabuno Bay, South-Kivu, Congo - kab_022012_11.5m | ecosystem: Environmental > Aquatic > Freshwater > Lake | place: Democratic Republic of the Congo...
GCAGTGCCACATCCAGACTGCGCTTTACTCCTGGGCGCGCTTTTTGGACGTCCATGATGCGAACCGCGATATAGACTCGGGATGGCTGGTGACAAACACCAAATTCTCTTACGATGTCATACAATACTCGGATTGCGTAGGCCTCAAGTTGCTGGGCTGGAGCTTCCCGCGCAACGAATCAATACAGGTAAGGATAGAGGAGAACAAGCTCTATCCAGTCACCCTCATCTCGCGGCTGGACCGCCGCGGCTTTGAGGCGCTGCACAGCGCAGGCATAACGCTGGTGAAAGAAGTTGCAAGCGCATCCGATGACCGGCTGCGCGCCATCGGCTTTTCCGACAAGCAGGCAGAAGGCATAAAGGAAGAGGCAAAAAGGATAATGAGCGGGAGGGGCTGATCATGGACGGGCTTTTCCTCTCAATACTGCCGCTTGCAATCGCATCTGCCGCCTCTCCAATCATACTTGGCGTCTCAGTAGCCCTTCTTGCGCGCAAGAACACAAGCGCGGCATTTGCGCTTCTTTTGGGTGGAGTCATTGTAGCGCTCATCCTCGCTGCGGTAGGCATATCTGTTGCTGTGGAGGACGACAAGGCTGCAGAGGCGCTCGGCTTCCAGCCGCGCGCAGCAGACATTGCAATCGGCGCGCTCTTGGCAGCATTTGGCATCAAGTCCCTTCTTGAAAAGCCAAAGCAGGAATCTGCCCAGTCCGGCGCTAAAAAGGCACGGGGCTTTTTCAGCTGGCTTGCCATAAGCTTCATCGGCAACATCACCAACTTCGACGCAGTGCTCCTCAATCTCGCGGCGGTGCGCGAGATATTCAACTCGTCAGCCGAGCTTGCCTATACGCTTCTCCTGCTTGCTTTCTGCGACTTTTTCTTCGTGGCGCCTGCGCTGCTTCCGCTCGCGCTTTATTCTTTTGCGCCTGAAAAGTCCGCGCGCTTGCTGGCGCCTGTCGGCAAATGGATGCAGAAATACGGGCATTACCTGGTGGGATTAATCTTCGTGGTGTTCGGGCTGTTCCTGATGCTAAAAGGGTTCTGAGAAAAAAAATAAAAAAATCAAGCTGCTGTCTTCTTTTCCTCGGCATTCTTCTCAAGCTTCCGCTTGATGGTTTTCAGCATGACAAAGCTGTCGCGCTCCATCTCCTCGAGGCGGAACGAAATGAGCTTTGCCTGCCCCTCAAGGCGCGGAATCATGACAAACTCAAGCGAGTTGACGCGGCGCTTGGTCTTTTCAATCTCAAGGATGAGGCGCCTGATGCCGTTTTCCGTCTCGGACAGCTTGAAAACCAAATCCAGCACATGCTCAAACGAGTCTGCCACCTCGTCTATCTTGGCGCTGGTGCCCACGATGGAGTAGCCGCGCGACAAAAGCGGCTTTTTCGGCTCCGAAGTCTCAAGCGTTGGGATTTTCACGCCCATGATGTTTCGCACTTCCACATGCACGCCTGGCGCGCGCTTGACTGCCATGGACGCCGACTCAATCTCCTGCATGGAGTGGTAGGCCTGGGCAACCGCAAGCGCGCCGTATGCATTTGACATGCGGCTGTTAAGCTCGCTTCGCAGGTCCTGGGCCTTGCCCAGTATCTTGAAGAACTCAAGCACCAGCGCGTCGCGCTTCTGCTTGAGGAGCTTGTGCCCCTTGCGCGCAAGTTTCACTCGCGTCTTTGCCTTGAGCAATTCCATGCGCGTCGGGTTCGGGTTTTCAGCCATTCAAACCAACCTAGTTTTTCCTGTATTTTTTGCCGTATTTCTCGATGAACTCCTTCTTCAGGCGCTTAAGCTCAGACTCCGGGAACATGGACAGCATTTCCCAGCCAAGCTCAAGCGTTTGCTCAATCGTCCTGTCCTCGTGCGTGCCCTGCGCAATGAAGCGCTTCTCAAACACGTCTGCGAACTTCAGGTAGGTCTTGTCGGTTGCGGACAGTGCCTCCTCTCCAACGACTGCGGAAAGCGAGCGCAGGTCGCGCCCAGTTGCATATGCAGCGTAAAGCTGGTCAGCCATGCCGCGGTGGTCCTCCCTTGTCCTGTCCTTGCCAATCCCCAGGTTCATAAGCCTTGACAAGCACGGAAGCACATCAACTGGCGGAACGATGTTCTTCCTGTGAAGGTCGCGCCCCAGCACAATCTGCCCCTCTGTAATGTAGCCTGTAAGGTCGGCAATCGGGTGCGTGATGTCGTCGCCAGGCATGGTGAGGATGGACAGCTGCGTCACTGTGCCGTCCTTGCCCTTGATGCGCCCTGCGCGCTCGTAAATTGTCGACAAGTCGGTGTACATGTAACCTGGGTAGCCACGCCTTCCAGGCACCTCTTCACGGGCGGATGCGATTTCGCGCAGCGCCTCGCAGTAGTTGGTCATGTCCGTGATGATGACCAGCACGTGCATGTTTTTCTCGTACGCAAGGTACTCTGCAGTGGTCAGCGCCAAGCGAGGCGTGATAATCCTCTCGACAGACGGGTCGTCTGCCAGGTTCAGGAACAGCACTGCCCTTTCAAGCGCGCCGGTTTTTTCAAAATCGCGCATGAAAAATGACGCCTCCTCGTGCGTGATTCCAACTGCTGCAAACACCACGGCAAACTGGTCTTTGCCTCCTTTGCCCGTCGATGCCACTACTTTTGCCTGCCTTGCAATCTGCACTGCAAGCTGGTTGTGCGGCAAGCCCGAGCCTGAGAAAATGGGCAGCTTCTGCCCTCTCACCAGCGTGTTGAGCCCGTCAATGGTGGAAATGCCGGTCTGGATGAAGTCGCGCGGTTCAGCCCTTGCGTAAGGGTTGATGGGTGCGCCGTTGATGTCCAGCCTCTTTTCAGGGATGATTGCAGGCCCCTTGTCGCGGGGCTCTCCAAGCCCGTTGAACACGCGGCCCAGCATTTCGCCTGAAACGCCAATCTGCATGGTCTCGCCAAGGAATTTCACCGAGGTGTCTGCAAGGTTGATTCCAGCTGTGGTGCCGAAGACCTGGATGACTGCCAAGCCGCGCTGGGTGTCAAGCACCTGGCCCTTTTTCCTCTCGCCCGAGGGAAGCTGTATCTCGACAATCTCGCCATAGCCGATGTCGTTCACCCCTTCCACGAACACGAGCGGGCCTGCGATTTTTGTGACTGTTTTGTATTCCTTCATAGTATCACCTACTTGGCGCCCAGCGAGTCAAACGCCTTGTCTATCTCAGAGCCAAGCGCGTCAACGTCCTTTATCTTGTCCTCAGGGACCTCCTTCATGCGCGCAATGCGCTCGCGGATGGGAAGCTCGAGAATCTTCTTGAGCTGCACGCCGAGCTCGACCGCCGCAATCGCGCGGTGGTGGAAGCGCAGGATATTCCTCAATATCAGGTACTGCTTCTTCATCGAGGAGTACGTGTCAACCTCGTGGAAGGCCGACTGCTGCAGCAGGTCCTCGCGAAGCATCTTGGTGGACACCATGATTGCCTGCTCCTTCTCGGGAAGCGCGTCAGGGCCTACTAGCTGCACGATTTCCTGCAGTTCAGCCTCCTTCTGCAGCAATGTCATTGCCTCCTTGCGAAGCTCCACCCAGTCTGAAGACACGTTCTGCGTGTACCAGCTGTCAAGAGTGTCGGTGTACAGGGAATAGCTCCTCAGCCAGTGGAATGCCGGGAAGTGCCTGCGCTGCGCAAGCGACGCGTCAAGCGCAAGGAACACCTTTGTAACGCGAAGCGTGTTTTGCGACACCGGTTCGTTGATGTCTCCTCCGGGCGGGGAAACCGCGCCGATGATTGTTACAGAGCCGGTCCTGTTCTCGTCGCTGCCTAAGCACCTTACGCGCCCAGCGCGCTCGTAAAACTCGGCCAGCCTCCTTGCAAGATACGCCGGGTAGCCTTCCTCTCCAGGCATCTCCTCAAGGCGGCCTCCGATTTCACGCATGGCCTCTGCCCAGCGCGATGTGGAGTCTGCCATGAGAGCCACGTCGTATCCCATGTCCCGGTAGTATTCTGCAATCGTCACCGCAGTGTAAATGGACGCTTCACGCGCAGCCACTGGCATGTTGGAGGTGTTTGCGATAAGCACCGTTCTGTCCATCAGCGGCTTCTTTGTTTTCGGGTCCTCAAGGTGCGGGAATTCGGTAAGCCCCTCGGTCATCTCATTGCCGCGCTCCCCGCATCCCACATACACTACTATCTGGGTGTCTGACCACTTTGCGAACTGGTGCTGCGTCACTGTCTTTCCTGAGCCGAACGGGCCAGGGATGCACACTGAGCCGCCCTTTGCAATCGGGAAGAAAACGTCCACAATCCTCTGCCCAGTGATGAGCGGGATGTTGGGGTCGAACCTCTCTGCAGCGGGGCGGGATTTCCTGACGAACCAGCGCTGCATCATGATGACTTTCTGCTCCTTGCCTGATGGCGCCACGATGGTGCAGACCTGCTCCTCCACAGTGAACTTCCCGCCGCGGATGTCCTTTACCTTGCCTTCAAGCGGCGCCATTATCTTGTGGAGTATGACGTCGGTTTCCTGCACAGTTCCTAGCACGTCGCCCACTTTGACAGCCTGGCCGTTCTTTGCAACTGGCACGAATTCCCATTTCATTTCGCGGTCAAGCGAGTTTGCCGACAATCCGCGCGTGATGAATGCGCCTCCCTTGTCTGACATGACATTGAGCGGGCGCTGGATTCCGTCGTAAATCGAGCGAAGGAGCCCTGGCCCCAGCTCTACCGACAGGGGCTCGCCCGTGGTCTCCACAGGCTCGCCTGGGCGGATGCCGTTGGTCTCTTCGTACACCTGGATGGTGGAGATGTCCCCCACCATTTTGATTATTTCGCCGGTGAGCCTTTCATTGCCCACCTTGACCACGTCGTACATTTTCGCGCCGGCAACGTCCTTGGCTTCCACGACCGGCCCCGAAATCCTGTGCAAAATCCCCATCATAACACCTCGTAAGCATAACTACTTCTTCGTCAGGTCGACTCCCAGCGCCCTCTTTATCAGCTTGGCAAGCGATTCCTCCTGCTCAATCGGCCCTTGCGAGTCTGGTATTGCCACTACGACTGGCTTTGCAGTCGCCTCAATCCGTTTCTTGAGGCGCCAGTCGCAGTTCTCCACCATCCTCTCGTTCACCACGATGATGCCGAAGCTCTCATCCCCCAAAAGCTCGGAAATCTTAGCCTCAGCCTCGGCGCCTGAAAGCGCAAACGTGTTTTCTATGCCTGCCAGGCGGAAGCCCGTGCAAGTGGACGAGTCGGCAATCACCGCAATTTTCTCCTTGTTTTCTGCCATGAAAATCACTCAAACGAATATCAGCATCTGCGAAACTTTTTCGGGCTGCAAGCCCAGTGCCTTGCCCCTCACGATTTTCTGGATGTTGTGCATCTCCTCCTCCTTGAGGAACAGGAAGCCCACTATGGCGCCAATTGACATGATGCTCCTCTGCAGCGCACGCAGAGAGCGGCGCGCAATGGAGCGCTCGAACACAACCTCGAAGTGCGACAGCTGCCCGTCCTTCTTGTAAAGTTGCTCTGCCGAGGCAAAATCCTCCTTGCCTGTCCTTGACATGAAAAACGAGGAAGCCAGCGCTGCAGACTCATGCACGTCCTTTCCGGCTGCGATTTTCTCCAGCCTCGCGCGGGAGAGCTTGCCCCCTCCCACCACATGCTGCATGATTGTCTTCCTGTCGGCGCCGCCGCGCTTGAGCCGAAGTATTGTCACGATGTTCTTGGCATCCGCCTCTGAGCGCAGCAGCCCGACAATCACCTGCGCATCCTTCTCGCCTGTCGCAATGATGCTTGACGCCATCTCGTAGTAATAGAAATCCAGCGCAGCCATGAACATGTCAAGCTTCGCAGAGTCAGAATTGGGGTTCTGGAAAAGCGCCTTTATTTGCTCCTTTGGTATGCCTCTCACGGATGCCGAGGTCAAAAACTCGGCGCCAAAAGAGGTGCCGCGAAGCGCAGCGTAAAACTCATCAGCGCCCTTTGCCGAAAGTATGGAATTGAGCTCCGTGCTTGACATCGAGCCTGCAGGCACCAAAAGCGCCTGCGCCTCCTCGCGCGGCTTCCCTAGCTTCCTGGCAAGCAATATTGCCTTGAGATTGTGCACATCATACCTGTTCAGGAAGGCAACGAGTGCCGGCCTGCTTTGCGCAGGCGTTATCTTCAAAAGCTTCTGTGCAGTCCTGGCAAAATTCCTGCTCACTGCAAGCTCCACTCTCTCCTCGTCGGTGATTTTGTGTGGCATTCCTGAAAAATCATTCTTGTAGCTGGTGCGCGACAGGTACTCTATCACCGCTGCGTTGGTGTTCACCTTGAGCAAATCATCTGCCTGCCTTCTGGAAAGAAGGTGCTGCCTCATGGCGCGCACGCGCGCATTGGAATAGCCGTATGTAAGCGACCTGAGGAACGGCAGGAACTCTGATACCCCCTGCCCTCCGCTTGCACCAGTGTTGAATTTCCGCATGTTGTTACCTTCCTAGAACAGCCTGTCGTAAATCTCCTTGCGAAGCGCAGGCTTTTTCTGCGCGAAAATCTCCTCGAGCGTCTTGTTCACGCGCACCTTCCCGCTTGGGCTCTCTACTATGACGCCCCCGCAGTGCTCAGATGGCAGCTCCTTGAACTGGCATCCCTGCAGGTATTGCCTGTCGTCGTTGCGTGCATATACTATGGGCTGGCTCACCGCGAGCTCAGCAGTGCCTTCCTTGACAAGCTTGTCCAGCAAGCCAGGATAAACCGACTTTTTCATGGAGTTTGCCTTGAACCGCTGCCAAAGCTGCTCCATCGACGCTGCAACTGCCTCGTCGCGCGCCTCGTCCACCATCTTCTTCGCTGCAAGCTTTGCCGAGGTTATCCTCTCGGCTGCTTCCTGCTTGGCAAAGTCGGCGGCGTCCTTTTTCGCAGCCTTGAGCTGCTCCTCGGACTTTTCCTTCGCCTCTTCCACCATCTTGCCGGCGCTCTTCTCGGCAGCATGTATAAGCTTCTTGCCCTCTGCCTCTGCGCCCTTGGAAAGTTCGGTTGCCAGTTCTTCAAATCCCATCTTTTCACCCTGGCTGCAGCATGTCTGCAGCAAACAGCTCCTATTGCGCAGCTGCGCGGGCGGCAAAAAAATCAAGCCGCCCGTTGCGCAGAAGAGCGTGTGTTTTCGTTTCGTCAGGCTGTGCTTATGCTGTCTTGGCTGCGGTTTCCGCGCCGCCGATCTGGCCGAGCAGCAGGAACGCAACCACGAAGCCGAAGATGACTATCAGCTCCGGAAGCGCCATGTAGACGATGAGCTTGAACGTGTCCTCTGGTCTTTCCGCGACTACGCCCATGATGGCTGAGCCGACCGACGCCTGGGCAATGCCCGTGCCGATGGCGCCGCCAAAGATGGCGATTGCCGCAGCAATTCCAAAAGCTCCTGCATTCTCTATTGCCGGTCCTGAGACTATTCCTTCAACTGCCATTTTCACACCTCTTCTTTTTTTTGGTGTGGAATCCGGGCGAAGCTTTTCGCCCATCTTTTCACACCTCTTCTTTTCTTCATTTTTCGGGCTTGCGCCCTTCTCAGAGTCAAATCTCTTGAGTGTAATTCCTCCTGACTGCAAACGGGGCGAACTTCGCGCCGCCGCCGCGGTAGAACTTGCCGAAGAACTCGACAACATTCAACCTGGCCCCGTGCACCAATGCCTCGAACATCGCAAGTATGCATGCCGCAAAGTGCATCACAATGTAAAGCACTAGCGTCACTAGGAAAATAACGAACCCGACAGGCGAGAAGTCAAGCTTGGGCATGAGAAGCTCGTTCACAGCCTCTGCAATGATGACTCCTCCCACGCCGACTGCGGCAATACGGAGATACGACATAACATTGCCAAGCAGCCCAGGTATCTCGACAGCGGCAATTATCCCCTCCGTCATTATGAGCCCCACGATGGAAAGCCCCAGCACCGCGGCAGAGGGCAGGGCAAGGAAGGGCATGATGCTGTACATGCCGCTTGCGATTGCCATGAAGCCCGAGAGCAGTATGAGCAGCCAGCAGATTTTTGCAGCCGCGTGCTTCTTGCTGTGGTGCCATTCGTTCACCGCGCCCAGTATGAACCCGAGCGACAGGTGCGCCATTCCCACAAGTATCGAGATGAGCATGAGCGTGTTTATCGCGGTGAGCCTGTGGAAGCCCTGGTAGAGCTGGAACTGCGTGAAGCCGAATATGGATGCAAGGTGCGAGTGCGTGAAGCCGAAGTACTCATCAAACACCACGCCGAATATGAATGCCGGTATTGCCGAAATCATCCAGATAAGCGCCACCTGGTTCAGAAGCGAGCCCTTCTCGGACTTCTTTACCATCCACCATGCCAGGAAGAACGAGACTAACGCATAGCCTGCGTCACCCATGATGAGCGCATACATGAGAGGGATGATGATTGCAAGCATGATGGACGGGTCAATCTCGGTGTACTGCGGCATGGAGATGAACTCCACCAGGTACTCGAAAGGCTGCGCGCGCTTGGGGTTGTTCAAAAGCGTGGGCGGCGCGTCATCATGCGTCTGCTGGGCCACTGATACGTGAAGCTTCCTGCCGAATTTCTTGTGCATGTCCTCCTCGATGCTTTTCACCCTGGAGGCCTCTGCCCACCCCTCTATGAAATAAAGCTGCGCGCTTGCGCCAAACGAGGTGGCGACAGAGGCGCGGTCTGCCTCAATCGAAAGCGCCTCCTCAAGGGCGGCTGCCTGCGGCGAAATTGAATCTGCAAGCCTTGCGAACTTCTTCTCCGCGGCATCCATCCTCTCGCGAAGCTTTGCCTCTGCCTCCTTGAGAGAGGCAATCTCATTTTTCGGAGTGGAAGAAATCTGAGGAAGCTGCGAAACCGTGCCAAAACCTTCCAGGAACTTGGCATCCTGCCCCTTCTTCATGCCTACTAGCAGCACCTCGGTGCCCATTTTTGCCCTGGCAGAGGAATATGCGCAGTTCTTGGTGGCAGAAAGCACTTCGTGCACCATCTTCATTTTTTCAGTTGGCACCTTGGCAAGCATGAACTGCAGCGCGCCTGCGCTCAGCTGTGAAAAATCAACATCCAGCCCCTCGATTTCAGAAAGCGACTTTTGCGACGCAATGCAGGAATCCAGCTCCTTTGCAATCGACTCCTTTTCAGAAACAAGCGAAAAAACATTCTCGGACTTTTCCAATAGCTCATCGGCGGCGGCAAGCGGGTCCTCGTACGCCTGCTTCTTCTTGGGGAGCTTGCCTGCCTTCCCAAAAGCATCGCGAAGCGCGCGCATCTTCACCAGCCTGCTTGCAACCTCGTCATAGGACGGGAGCGGGCCTGACCTTTCCAATTCGGGCAGAGCCGAGTCTGTTATGTGCAGCACGGACATCTCGTGCAGCGCCTTGACCACTTGGGGGGCAGCTGCCTTCAGGCAGATTGCCCTGATTTTCGACATCTTGACTGGCTTGAGCATGCAAAACCTCTTGCCACTATATTATATATCCTGTGAAATTTCAGCAACGTCGGTCTCAGACAGCCTCTTTGCGCGGATGGAATTGGCCTGCTTTTTAGCCGCAGCCATGATGGAGGCGATTTCCGACTCGGTCTCGCCCCTCTTCTTGGCGATTATCTCGTTTTTCGCCTCGACCGCCTTCTGGCTTGACTTGGACATCATTTCCACGGCGGATTCGCGCGCTGCAGCCTCGACGCGGGCGGCTTCCTTCTTCGCATCCTCCACCTTCTGCGCCGCAGCCCCCTCCGCATCCTTGAGGCTGCGGACCTGCGCTGCGAAGCCGTCATCGTGAGTAGAATGGGCATGCCCGTGGCCGTGCGCATGTGCGGCGGCATGTTCGTGTCCTTTAATGCCTTCTGAACCTTTTGCCATTTCAATTCACCTGCCCAAATTATTCTTGAAAAAAGCGAAATCTATATTCGGGGCGCTGGTTTATAAGGATTTCTTCGGGGGTGGCGAAAAGCGCATGCGCCCCTCGGGGCGAAAAAGGGCGGCGGTTGCCTGGCTGCGGCTTCAGAACAAGGGGCCTGAGAGGATTTTCCCGAGTGCAAAAAGCCTTTCCTTCACTTCGCTGATGTCAAAAAGAACGTTCTTGTGCCCCTGGTTTGCCTCGTGCTGGCTCATCTGGAATTTCTTGAGGAAGAAAAGATAGCTATCTGCCAAGTCTGCAATCACGCCTGTCGGCACAGAAAGCCTCGCAGACGAGGCAATGTAGTCAAGCTTGTCTACAGTGTTCGAGGGAAGGGACATTACCATCCTTGCAGCATGGGCAGGATTGCTTATGGCGAGCAGCGCGAGGTTCTGCACTATCCACGAATGGGCTGCGAGGATGGGCGCCTTGAACGACTTGGGTTCATTCCCCTTGCCTCCTGGCGCATAGCTGCACACGCCTGCCTGCAGGTCATAGTCGATAACAAGGGCATTCTTCACCACTCTCTTGCCAGTGCCCATCTGCTCGACAAGCGCCTCGGTATGCTGTATAAGGCCTCCTGAAACCGAGGTGTTTATCTCGGCCGAGGTCAAATCCCCGATAATCATCCTCTTTGCCTCTGCCAATATCGGGTCAGAGCCGTAGACTTTGGTGCCTTCAAGTATGTTCTGGTATCCAAGCTCGCCCAATATGTCAAAATAGAAAACAGGGCGCTTTGCCTTGCTGCTTATGTCTACCCCTGTCATGCCCTTTACCATGTGGACTGTGCCTGTGCTTGTGAGCGCAAATCTCCCTATCCCTTCGGCAATACGACTCAGGTCTTCTTTGTCAAGTCCCCTGTGGAGCAGCATTATCCCAAGCTCGGAATAAGTCCCTGCCTCCTTCCTTGCAATGCTGCCTGTTATGAGTATTGCGGACTTGCGCTGGAAATAACTGTCAATGCCCAGCCCGTTCCTTATCTTCCTGGTAGCCTCGCGTATGAGAAGGTCGCTCCGCTCGCGATTTATGGTCCACCTAACGTCATTCCTGAGGCTCCTCTGCATGGATTTCTTATGGGGGGAAGCCTTTATAAAAGTATACCGTTTACCACAGATTAGGCACAGCGCCCTATTCCTTCCCCCCGTACTTCGGGTCGACATTGTCCAAAAACCAGCCCCCCCTCAGCATGAACCTGTCGCTGAAGGTGACTTTAAGCCCGCCCAGCCTTTTCAAAAGCTCTTCCTTGTCAAGCTCAAAAGTGTATTTGCTTCCGCCTGCCTTGAAAAATATGTCTGCGTCCAGTTCCACGCCGTGCTGCAGGTTTAGCAGGTATCCATATGTGTTGGCAACCTTGCCTGGGTCAATTTTGCGGGTGTTGAAAACGCCTTCCCTTTCCCAGAACAGCACCCGCTCGGCGATGTTGGAAGGCGACTGCAGCGCCAGGTCAAGCAAAAGCCCTTTGCTTGCATCGCCTGCCTCGAAAAGCCCCTGCAGCATGCTGAACTGAGTGTATCTTATCCCGCTGTACTTGAATGCCGCGCTCCTTGCCTTCACGCCGAGCGGCTCGAAATAGCCCTCGCCTTTCTCGAAGTCAAGGTGGATTATTGTGCTTTTTCCCCATTCCTGCGTTCCATACAATGACTGCGCAAAGCCCTTTTTCATCTTCTTAACATAGCCCCTTATTTCCAGCTGCGGGTCCAAAAGCTCGTTTGCAACCTTTTCCCTTGCAGATTTGAACAGGGGTTCGGAGCCGAATATGCGCCAGCCCTCCAGTGTCCGCTGGGGCGAAATCACATTCGCGTTCATGGCATACCTGCTCAGGAACGGGTCGTGCATGTCCTTGACCTCTATCTTTGGGTCGAACAGCGGCTCGTTTCCCCCTCTCATCTCAGTGAGATGTTTCACTATTATCCCAAGCTCCACCTTGTCCACGCCATTGTGGAAAATCATTATCTCAAAGGGCGACTCCTGCCCCAATCCCTTTTCCAGCCTGCCGTGGCTTCCCGTGACCACAATCGAAATGTCATTCTCGGTCACTCCCTTGGTGCCTGTCAGGATGTTGGCTTCCTCGACCTTGTGCGAAACTTCGTTGAGCAGCCCTATGTTCCTCAACTTCAGCTCGCTCACATATGCCAGCTCCTCAGATGGCATGACTGGCTTTTCGCTTGCAGCCGGGGCTGTCCCTATGACTGCTGCTTTCGCAGGCACTTTCCCTGTCTGCGCGCTTCCGATTTCTTCCATCACGGCATTCAAATATTCTGATGCCTTCTGGTTTTTCGGGTCCAGCTTCAGTGAAGCCTCAAGGTCGGTTTTCGCGCCCTGCAAATCATTTTCCATCACCCGAAGTTTGCCCCTCTCAAAATAAGCTGAAGCGTTTCCTTTGTCAAGCTCGATTGCCCTGTCAAAGTCAGCCATGGCACCTTCCTTTCCCGCACTCACTTTCAGCCTGCCGCTAAGGACATAAACATCTGGGGTTTCCAGCTTCAGCGCTATTGCGCGGTCGCAATCCGCCGTCGCGCCGCTCCGGTCGCCAGTTGCCGCCTTTGCCTTTGCGCGCATGAAATATGCGTCCGGGTCCTCTTTTTTGGCATATCTTAGGAACAGCGTGAGGTCCTCTATCGCGCCAGCGTGCTCACCTATCCCCAGCCTGGCTTCCCCCCTGTTGTAGTATGCCATTGCGTGCTGCGGGTCGATCTCTATCGCTTTGTTGTAATCCGCAAGCGCGCCCGCCTTGTCGCCCAGGTTGAATTTTTCCACTCCGCGGTTGGAATAGCCATCTGCAAAGTTAGGGTTCATCTGGATTGCCCTGTCGTAATATTGCATAGCCCTTTCATGGTTGCCCAATGTCGATTCTGCATTGGCGCGGGTGAAGCAGGTTATGAAGTTTTCTGCCCCGAACTGTGCCTCCCCGTAAACCACCGGGTAAGCTTCTTTCAGTTCCCTCTCGGACCGATAAACCGTCATCTCCTTCCTCGCCGTGGTCTCTATGTAAAGCAGGGCATCACCTGCCTCCACTTTGAGTATGGCATGCCCCTGCACTGCGGCAATGCTGGCCTTGACTTTGAACTTGGCGAGCATGTCTGCAATCACATAGCTCCCCGCATCGCAGTCAAGTCCATTGACCTTGAGCGCATCTACCATCAGGTTAGCGTCGCCTGACGAGCCATAGCGCGACCACACCATTTCGGTCGCCTGCGTGCAAAGCGCCTCCAGCTCCTTCTGGCTTGCCGGATTCTTGTGCTGCAGTGCAAGTTCATTGCGCGAGGCTTGCACGAAAGCTGCCAAATCCGTGGAAAGCTTTTCAGCCTCGCCAGGCTTGAGATGGCCCTCAGGCGTCTCGAATTTTATTATCTCGCTGGAAATCACCTGCGAGGGTTGCCTTGCTGCCCCTGGCTTTTTGCCTGCGCGATATAGTGCCGGATCGAAAAACGGGTTTATCGAAAGCCTGGCGCCCGCCATTTCCGGCTCGCTTCGCGAAAGCCACTGCACGCTGCTTTTTTCCTTCTGCTTTATCTCAGGCTTGGGTGCCTCGATGTCAACTGCCTTTTCGCTTGCTGCCTTGGGCAGTTTCGCCGGTGCCTTGATTTCCGCAGGCTTCATGAACGCAGTTCCTTTTTCCGCAATCGCCCCGCTTGCCTTCATCATGCCAAAGCCTGTCTCAAATAGGAGCGCGGTGAGGATTCCCTCACCTATTATTTCCCCATACTGGGCAAAATCAATGGATTTTTTCCCGCTTGCAAGCTGCCGGTCTATTTCGAGAATGGACTTGTCAATCTTGCCAACCACTTCTGCCGCGCTGATTGTGTTCATCTCCGCAAGCGCAGACCTCATCTGTTTGAGCGCCCCGCGCATGTCTTTCTGGGAAAGCTGCGCGATGCCGTTCATCCTTCCCATTGCAATTGACTGGCTGGCGATCCCTGCGCCGCTTAGCAGCAAGGAATACTTAACCGCCCTTGAAATCCCCCCTCCCTTCACCATGTGCTCTGCAAAGGCCTTGCCGAAATATTTGGCGGTCTGGGCGAGCCCTTTCTGGAACGCCTTGAGCGCCTCGCGCTTTGCCTCTGCGCTTGCCGCGCCTTCCAGCAGAACTGCTGCGCCTTTCCTGCCAAGCGAAACCAATCCCTTTGCCGCAAGCCCAACCTCTCCTATGCCGAATGCCATTGAAACCATGGTGGCTGCGTCAAAGAGCTTGAGGCCGGCGTTCAAGGTCATTTCCCCTGCGCTCAAGTCGTACTTTGAAATCTCGGCAAGGTAATTCGCCTGCGCCAAAAGATAGCCTGAATATGCTTGAGCAAGCTTGTCAATCGCAGCCTTGGCATCCGCCTCGCTCTTTTGGGGCTGCTTGTATGTGAGGTTATAGAGATTGGTGACTGCCCTGCTGAAATCGCCCAGCCTAGCATCCATTTCCTTTTCCTTTGCGAAAATCACATTGGCATTCTTGTTGGCGTCTGTCCAGCCCGAAGCCAAAAACACATCCCAGCCATCTATCTTCAGCCGCTGTATGGTGAGCTTCGCATCGTTGTTGGATGCCGCTGCCTTCTGGTAAAGCCCATAAATTGAGGTGTAGAACTTATCCTGCGCGCTTGTGGAATGTGCTTCCTTGTATGGCGGCATCTTATCGCGCCATTTATGCCCGAAACAGTATAAAAACTCATCCCAGACAGTGCTCGCATTTTGCAGCTGCCTAAATCCCAAGCTCGCGGATTATCCTGGATGTCTTTGCAAATGCAGGATCCACCTTCACAGTTTCAAGGTGCGCGCTTTTGCACCCAACGGGCAGCGGAATGGGCTTTTGGTCATAGCCGAATGCCACGACATTTGGCTGCACGCGCGCAAACGTCTGCATCCAATCTGCACAGCCCACTATTGCAGCATCAACAGGCTTCAACTCTGCCACCATAGCGCGCCTGTACTCAGCATCATGCAGCGGCTTCTTTCCTTTGTGCTTCTCAACCGTTTCATTGGTAGCAACTACAGCAACAAGCACATCGCCAAGCCCGCGTGCTTTTTGCAAGGTGAGCACATGCCCGATGTGCAAAATATCAAACACGCCTCCTGTCAGCACCACGGAAAACTTCGCGCGCTCGCTTGCCTTCAAATAGTATTTGCCACTCCTTTCTTCAAGCAGCATCTTCTCGCCGCGCGTTAGCTTCGCCGCCTGCGCAGGGCTGATGCCATTCTCTTTCACAGAAAGCAAATACAGCGCTTTGGCGTTCATGGGTAAACCCTGTTGATTACGCGCGGGAAGGGAATTGTGTCGCGTATGTGGTCGAGGTTAAGCATCCACTTCGCCAGCCTTTCAATGCCAAGCCCAAAGCCTGCGTGCGGCACAGAGCCGTACTTGCGCAGCTCCACATACCACTTGTAATCTTCTTCCTTCATCTTCTGCTCGGACATGCGCGCGGCAAGCTCGTCATACTCCCAAATCCTCTCAGAACCGCCGATTATCTCGCCATGCCCCTGGGGCGCAAGCAAGTCCGCAGAAAGTACAGTGCCTGGCTTGTTCGGGTCCTCGCGCATGTAAAATGCCTTGAAGTCTTTCGGGTGGTTGTGCAGGAACACCGGGTTTTTCTTGTCCTTGGTAAGCGCAAATTCCTCATCAGCGCCCACATCCTGGCCCCATTCTATCTTGAAGCCCAGCTCCTGCAGCTGCGGGATTGCCTTTTCATATGGCAATCTTTCGAACGGGACTTTCACCTGCAGCAAGTCTGCAGGGTCACGCCCTATTGCCTGCAAAAGAGGGGCGTGCTCATTTGCCATCTTGTGACAGACATATTCAATCATCTTCTCCTGCAGCTCCATGTTCATCTTCTGCGAATAGAATGCCATCTCAGGCTCCAGGTGCCAGTACTCTGCCAAATGCCTCACAGTCCTGGAAGGCTCTGCCCTGAAAGATGGTGCAAGTATGAACACCTTTTCCAGCGCAGCAATGACTGCCTCCGAATAAAGCTGCCCGCTTTGCGAAAGGTATGCGGGCGAGCCGAAATAGTTGAGCTCAAAAAGCGTGGAGCCGCCCTCGCACGCGCTCTTGGTCACAATTGGCGGGGCAACCTCGTAAAAGTTGTCGTTGAAGAAAAACTCCCTCAGGTAGCGCGTGATGTAATCGCGCGCCTGCATGATGTGTGTGAGTTTTTGCGAGCGCAGCCACAAATGCCTGACATCAAGCAAAAACTCAGTGGACTGGTCCTTGCCGATTGGGAAAGGCTCGCCCTGCGAAATCATTTCCACTGCCGAGGCTGAAAGCTCAAAGCCGCCTGGCGCGCGCTTGTCCTCCTTCACAGTGCCTTCAATCATCATGGAAGATTCAATGAACGCGCCTGATGCAGCGGAAAATGCAGCCTCGCCAACCGCGTCCTTCTTCACCGCGCACTGGATTGTGCCTGACGAATCGCGAAGCACGAGAAAGCAAAGCCCGCCCGACGTGCGCGAGCGGTGCACCCAGCCTCGCAGCTTCACTGCCTTGTTATTCTGCGAGCCATCAAGTATGCTGCCGATTTTCACAAAGTCAGTTGCTAGTGCATCCATGATGCTCACCTGAAAAAGTCTTGGCGGTAAAGAATAAAAACGGAAGTATCATTAACCCAGGAAATTCCTCATCCAAGCCGTCTTCATCATGGCGTCAGTAAGCCCATGGTTGTTGCCTGAAAGCACAACGTCCATCACTTCTTTTGCAGCCTCTTCATACTGCGGGTCGGTGCGCGAGTCGAAATTCCCAAGAAGCCTCTCCAACCCCTCGGCAATCCCTCCTGGAAGGCGTGCGAGGTTTGCCCTGCACAAGTATTTAGTGGAATCCGCCATGTCCTCGTCAAATGCAACGTCCATGTTGCGCACGCTGTCCAGCTCCTTTGCGCCAAGCGCAGACAGGCCCAAAAGCTCTGGAGGGACGCCTATGGAATAAAGCGCGGAGCAGAACGGAATGGCGCGGGGGAGGCTGATGCCCTTCATGGAGCGCGAGTAGCCAAACAAGCCAATATGCAGCTTCCTTGCCCTGCGCGAGGGGTTGTGGCGCGAAAGAATTGCAATCACCTGCGAAAGCGCAGACACCTCTTTCTGGTACTGCTCAGAAGCTTTGTCCACAATTGCGTTTGCCGCTGCCTCATCTATCTGCAGCGGGCTCCTTCTCCGTGTTTCCTCAATCTCCTCAGTGCCCTTTCTCACCACGCTTTCAGGGTAATCATACTTGTAGGATGACTGCAGGGTGAATGTCTGAACAGACGGATATTCCTTGAGGCAGTTTTGCACATTGGTGGGCTTGAGGTTGCCGCGGAAAGGCGCGCTTCCCACGCCGATTATTGGCAATATCTCCACAGACGACCTTTCCTCAAGCGCGTGCAGCCTCTGCAAGCACATCTTGTTCAAAAGCACTGCTGAAAGCGCGCCGTAATTCAGCGCAGGGTCTGAGCGCGCAAGGAAAACTCGTTGGTACTCAAACTTCTTGCCAGTTATGTAGCCTTCCACAATAGAGTCCGCGGAGGCAAGCGACTCGCGGTTTTCCACAAGCGGAATTAGGGAAATTTCCTCGGGCGCAAAGTCGCCAAGCCACCCTTTCACGTCAATATCGCCAACCTTGGTGTCCTTCTTGCCCACCACCACTTTCATGTAATAGTCCCATATCCTCTCAAGTTCCGCGCTTGTGGTGCACATGGGCAATATGACTTCCCAAATCGGTGCAATCCTGTCTCCTGACGCTGCTGCAATGTCAAAATTGCGAGGTATGGACTCCAGCGTCTCAAGAAGAATTTTCCCCTGCGCGCGCTCCACATTTGGGTTGGGCACGCGTATGGTGAGGAAGACGTCCTTTCCCAGCTTGTTCTCTGAAAAGAATTTCGGGTAGCGCGAAAGCAGCTTTTCCACCACGTGGTTGTCCACTTCCTTGCCTTCGCAGTCCCACATCTGCTCGGTTATGCCAAGGTGCGAATAGACATAATATGTCTCCTTTATTTCCGTCTCGCCTGCAAGCACTTCGCTGTCTGAAAAGAAAGGCGAACTGACATTGTCTGGATGCTGCGTACTCATGCAGCGCGGGGCTTTCCTCGATGCCATGCAACCACGCGTTTTATTCCTGCGATTGGTTTAAATTACGCGAGTACCATTTCTCCGGGCACGCGCCTGAAAAGTTGCACATCTCCCACATGGGGTGCGCCTGACAGGAAGCGGCTGAGGCGCTCTATGCCAAACCCTGCGCCTGCGGACGGAAGCAGTCCCTCGCGCGCGTGCGCAAGATAGGGTGCGTAGCGCGTCTTGTCCAGCCCGTGCGCCTCCATCTTGCCCACAATCTTTTCATACTCCCACTCGCGCTCGGCGCCTGAGAGCGCCTCGCCAAAGCCTTCAGGGTAGATGAGGTCGTAGTTCCTCCACATGCCTGGCCTTTCCGGGTCGTCCCTGTCGTAAAACTCGCGCTTGTGCGAAATCGCCCAAAATGGCGTGGAGTGTGCAAGCGAGGCAGGCATCTCCCATTCCTCCCCGTATTTTCCGCGAAGCTCATCTGTGGTGTAGCGCGGGAAAGGCTTTCCGAACTCTGGAAGCTTCCTGCCAAACCCTGCAAGCTCAGGCGCAAGCTTCACCTTTGCCTGCTGGCAAAGCTCATAGAGGAATTCCTCCATCAGCCCGAACACATCCTCCATACTCCCATGCGCGAGCTCGAAGTCAAGCTGGGTGAACTCGAACAAATGCTTTCCGCTTTCCGCCCTGCGCGGATGTTCCAGGCGCACGTTTGGCGAGAGTATGAATAGCCTGTCCGTGCCTTCCTTCACGGCAAGCTGCTTGTGCAGTATCATGCTCTGGGTGAGGCACAGCCTCTGCCCAAGGTACTCAATCTCGCCAGTTTTTATGACGCTGCTTCCCGGGTCAGGGCCCAGCGGGTCTGTGATGGGCGAGAGCATCACGGGCATGAGCTGGTCAAATCCCAGTTCGTGGAAGAACTGCGTTCCGAACAGGAGCACGAATGAAGTCACTTTGAGATATTCCTTTTTTCCCACATCCATCACCAGCCATTCCTGGGTGCAAGGCACTATTTAACAACTTTCCAAATATTATTGTAAATTAGGCAAAAATAAGCAACCATTATAAGCTTTTATTGGAAATTATACAATTATGGCAAAGTCCACAGACGAAACTGATGCACGCATACTTGCGCTTTTGGAGCGCGACGCCAAGATGCGTATCCACCTTCTTGCGCGCAAAGTGGGCATTCCTGCCTCCACTGCGCACCACCGCATAAAGAGAATGGAAAAGGAAGGCATAATTTCCGGCTACACCATCTGCAAGAACTACAAAAAGCTCGGCTACGGAATCCTTGCGCACGTGCTTGTCTTTGTGGACGTGACTGAGCTTAAGAAGATGAAAAAGACTCAGCAGGACATCGCACTGGCGCTCATGCGCGTGCCTGGTGCGGAAAAGGCGGAGATAATCACCGGCGAGGCCGACCTCATGCTCACGCTGCGCTGCCGCGACATGGAGGGCTACAAAGGC
>Ga0172370_10004254_pt1 | contig 19258 bp, 16 predicted proteins | sample LakKiv5m_FD_114538 | JGI IMG/M metagenome (GOLD analysis project Ga0172370, IMG submission 114538) | Freshwater microbial communities from Kabuno Bay, South-Kivu, Congo - kab_022012_11.5m | ecosystem: Environmental > Aquatic > Freshwater > Lake | place: Democratic Republic of the Congo...
ACCGCCTCGCTCATGCCGTACTCGCCCACCATCAGACGCGCGATCTCCGTCGCCTGCTTCAGGTCGTTGCTCGCGCCCGTCGAGATGGACCCCACCATCGCCTCTTCGGCCGCGCGCCCCCCCAGCAGCGCCGCGATCTTGTCGCGCAGCTCCTCGGTGCTCATGAGGTAGCGGTCCTCCAGCGGCGTCTGGCGCGTGTAGCCCAGCGCGCTCAGCCCGCGCGGGATGATGCTGACCTTGTGGACCGAGTCCGCGTGCGCCAGCAGCGTCGACACCAGCGCGTGGCCGCTCTCGTGGTAGGCGACGATCTCCTTCTCCTTCTCGTTGATGCGCCGCGTCTTCTTCTCCAGACCCGCCACCACGCGCTCGATGGCCTCGTTGAAGTCCGCCATCGTCACGAGATCGCGCCCCGCCCTCCCCGCGAGCAGCGCCGCCTCGTTCACCACGTTCGCCAGATCCGCGCCCGCGAAGCCCGGCGTGCGCGCCGCCACGTCGCGCAGGTTCACGTCCGGCCCCAGCTTCACGTCCTTCGCGTGGATTTCGAGGATCTTCTCGCGTCCGCGCCGATCCGGCCGATCCACCAGCACGTGCCGGTCGAAACGGCCGGGCCGCATGAGCGCCGGGTCGAGGATTTCCGGACGGTTCGTGGCCGCCAGGATGATGAGCCCCACGCGCGGGTCGAAGCCGTCCATTTCCGCCAGGAGCTGGTTGAGCGTCTGCTCGCGCTCGTCGTGGCCGCTCACGACGTTGGCGTTGCGGCTCTTCCCGATGGCGTCCAGCTCGTCGATGAAGATGATGGCCGGAGCCTTGGCGCTCGCCTGCGCGAAGAGATCCCGCACGCGCGCGGCGCCCACGCCCACGAACATCTCGACGAACTCCGAGCCGGACAGCGAGAAGAAGGGCACGTTCGCCTCGCCCGCGACCGCGCGCGCCAGCAGCGTCTTGCCCGTGCCCGGCGGGCCCACGAGCAGCACGCCCTTGGGGATGCGCGCGCCCAGACGGCGGAAACGCTCGGGGGTCTTCAGGAAGCCCACGATTTCCTTCAGCTCGTCGGCGGCCTCCTCCACGCCCGCCACGTTCGCGAACGTGATGCCCGTGTGCTGCTCGACGTAGACGCGCGCCCGGCTCTTGCCGAAGCTCATGACGCCCGGCGGCCCGCGCGTGATGTCCCCCGCCGTGCGTTTCATCATCCAGCTCCAGAAGGCGAACACCAGCAGCAGCGGAACCACCCACGCCACCAGCAGGTTCGTGAAGCCGCTGTCGGCCGTCTGCTCGTAGACGATCTTCTTCTCGTCGAGGGTCTTCAGCAGCTCCGGGTCGTCGGCCACGCGCGTGGCGACCCAGGTGCGCGAGGTCGCCGGCTCCGCGTCCGGCTCGCCCGGCGCATGCGCGAACACGACGCGCACGCTTCCCGACGCGAGGACGACGCGGTCGACCGGCTTCGTGCGCAGCGCCTCCTTCAGCTCGCTGTAGGGCACGCGGCGGGCGCCGACGTCCTCGAAAAGGCCCCGGAAAAAGAGGAATCCGATCGCGGCGAGCAGCAGCCACACGAGCGGCGAGCCGAAACGCGGCGCACCCGGCACTGCGCCGGGCCGCTCGGGCCTGCGCGAGCCCTGGCCGGGCCCGCTGGACGTGGACATGCACGGCCTCCCCCCCCGGACACGACGCACCCGGCCGCGCCGGGGCCGTTGCCGCAACGTAGGCACCGCAAGGGGCGCCCGCACGCCAGTACGCGCGCCGGCTGCGCCTCCCGAACCGGGCGCATGTGCAACGGTGCGCGACCAAGGGGAAACTGCGGACAGCCTGTGCGGCGCGGGCACGCCCGGGATGGCTCGCTACGCCGCCGGCAGCAGGTACGCGAGCGCCGCGGGGTCGAACGTCTCGCCGTCCTCGTTGCGCACCGCCACGAGCATCGGCTCGGGCGCACGCGAGCCGTTGAAGAACACGAACGTGCGCGTGCAGTGCTCCCAGAACCACGTCATGTTCGCCAGCGTCCGCGGCCAGCGCGCCCGGATCTTCGCCTCGGGCACGTCGTGGCCGCCGCGCGACACGCGGTGCTTCACCCGCTCGATCGCCTCCTCCGCCGAGCCCAGCAGCACGTACACGAACAGCACGCCGTAGCCCGCCGCCAGCGCGTCCAGCACCGGCTGCTTGTACTTGTCCGTGCTCAGCACCGTCTCGATGGCGAAGGAGCGCTTCGCCTCGCGGATGTAGCCCGCCACCATCGCCTCGCACTCGCGCGCGGCCTGGCGGTTCGCCTCGTCGAGCGACAGCGACGGCTGTTCGGCCAGGATTCGCAGCGTGGCGACGTCGGGATTGATGGCCTCGACCTCATCGTCGGTGCCTGCCGCCGCGGCAATCTGCGGGCCCTGCAGGAACGTGGACTTGCCGGCGCCGTTGATGCCGCCGGCCAGGATGAACCAGGGCCGGCTCACGACTGTTTTGCGTCGCGAACGGCGAGGCGAAAGATCTCGTGCGCCAGGCGGCCGGTCTTCTCGTCGTACAGACTCATGTTCTTCAGCGGGTGGTTCGCGGGCAGCACCGAGCCGGTGCGCCGATCGAACACGACCTCCCGGCCGTCGTCGTAGACCTGCACGTATTCGAGCACCCGGCCCTTCGCCCGCAGGACGATGCGCCAGCCGAGCCCCGACTTGCGCACCGCGGGGCGCTTTGCGGGCGCCCGCTTCGCCGTCTTCTTCGCCACCTTGCGCCGTGCCGTCGTCGGAGTCCGCATCGCCCGCCTCCTGCGGCCATCATAACACCCGCGCGAGCCGCCGCGCCGTCAGCGCCACGACTCGGGAGTGACGCGCGCCAGCGCCCGGACCCAGCGCGCGTCCTCGTCGGAGATGAGAAAGCGCCGGTGCGCCCGACCGCGCCCCGAGGCCCGCAGCGTCAGCACGACCCCGGCCGCGCGCGCCCGATGGCTCAGCACCAGGTGCCTGCTCCGCAACGACCCGCGCCCCAGCCCGCTCAGCGCCCGCTCGATCTCCCCGACGCGGCGCGGCTTCTCCGCCAGCAGCGCGAGCTCGCGCCGCCCCGCCGGGTCGAGGCCGCGCCAGAACCGATCCCACGCCTCGGGCACGTCGGGCCGCGCCGGCGCCGCAGGCTCGGGCGCGGGCGCCGGGGCCGGCTCCGGCACCGGCGTGAACACCAGCCGCTCGATGATCCCAACGCGGAGATCGGCGTCCGGAATCTCGACTGTCACGCCCCGATGTTCGATGCGCATGGTCACCTCCGAGCCCCGGGGACGACATAGCATACAAGCATCGGCTCCGTATGTGCCTTCCGGGGCGCACCTCACGGTGAACTCGGTCTGCTGCGCGCTCTTCACGATGTATGGCACGCCAGGTACCGACTGGTGCGCGATTGGGGAATCGCCGATCACGATCCGTACCGACGCTCCCCGGACTGGCTGGGACGGCATCACGCACAGGACCTTCGGCTACCCGCTTGGGGAGAATGGCGACACTCAGAAACCCCGGTCCTGCGCGAGGTCGCAGCATCCCCACCCTCCTCGTCCGGGTTGCTTCCCGTCCACCGCACGGGCAGGATGCCCGCGCTTCGTGCGGAGGCCTCATGCCCGACATCCCCGTCGTCCGTGCCCCTCGCGGCACCGCGCTCACGTGCAGGGGCTGGGTGCAGGAAGCCGCGCTGCGCATGCTCATGAACAACCTGGACCCCGACGTCGCGGAGCGGCCCGGCGACCTCGTCGTCTACGGCGGGCGCGGCAAGGCCGCGCGCGACTGGCCCAGCTTCCACCGCATCGTCGCGTCGCTGCGCGCGCTCGCGGACGACGAGACGCTGCTCGTGCAGTCGGGCAAGCCCGTCGGCGTCGCGCGCACGCACCCGGACGCGCCGCGCGTGCTCATCGCCAACTCGAACCTCGTCGGCCGCTGGGCCACGTGGGAGCACTTCTGGGAGCTGGAGCGCGCCGGCCTCATGATGTACGGCCAGATGACCGCCGGCTCGTGGATCTACATCGGCACGCAGGGCATCCTGCAGGGCACGTACGAGACGTTCGCGCAGGCGGGACGCACGCATTTCGGGGGCGAGCTCGCGGGCCGGCTGATCCTCTCCGGGGGTCTGGGCGGCATGGGCGGCGCGCAGCCGCTCGCCGCGACCATGGCCGGCGCCGTTTTCCTGGGCGTCGACGTCGATCCCTCGCGCGTGCAGCGCCGCCTGGAGACCCGGTATCTGGACACCGTCGCCGACTCGCTGGACCACGCGCTCGCCATGGCGGACGAGGCCCGGTGCTCGAAGAAGGCGGTGTCCATCGGGCTCGTCGGCAATGCCGCGGACGTGTACGACGAGCTCGCCCGCAGGCGGATCTTCCCGGACCTCGTGACGGACCAGACCTCCGCGCACGACCCGCTCCACGGCTACGTGCCGCAGGGGCTGTCGCTCGCACAGGCCGCGGAGCTGCGCGCGAAAGACCCCGCCGCGTACGTGCGCCGCGCCAAGGAGAGCATGGCGGTGCAGGTGCGCGCGATGCTCGCGATGCAGGCCGGCGGCAGCCACGTGTTCGACTACGGCAACAATCTGCGGGCCGGAGCGCGCGAGGCGGGCGTCGGCAACGCCTTCGACTTCCCGGGGTTCGTACCGGCGTACATCCGCCCGCTGTTCTGCCGCGGCGAAGGGCCGTTCCGCTGGGTGGCGCTGAGCGGGGATCCCTCCGACATCCGCGAGACCGACGAGGCGCTCTGCCGGCTGTTCCCGCACAAGGAGGGCATGGTGCGCTGGATCCGCCGGGCGCAGGAGCGCGTGCAGTTCCAGGGACTGCCGGCGCGCATCTGCTGGCTCGGCATGGGCGAGCGCGACAAGGCGGGGCTGATGTTCAACGACCTCGTCGCGAGCGGACGGGTGAAGGCGCCCATCGTCATCGGGCGCGACCATCTGGACTGCGGGTCGGTCGCCTCGCCCAACCGCGAGACCGAGGCGATGAAGGACGGCACGGACGCGGTCGCGGACTGGCCCGTGCTCAACGCGATGCTCAACGCGGCCAACGGCGCCTCGTGGGTGAGCTTCCACCACGGCGGTGGCGTCGGCATCGGCTACAGTCTGCACGCGGGCCAGGTGACCGTCGCCGACGGCACGCCCGAGGCCGCGCGCCGGCTCTCGCGCGTGCTCGAGGGAGACCCCGCCATGGGCGTGTTCCGCCACGCGGACGCGGGGTACGAGGACGCGGTCGAGACCGCGAGGCGGTGCGGGGTGAAGGTGCCCGGAGTCACGGTGTAGGCCGGGGAGAAGGGTGCGCGAGTGCAGATTGCGCCAGAGCAGATCCGCGCGGCGACCGCGCGGCCCTCACCCCCCGGCCCCCTCTCCACACGGGCCAAGACGGCATGCGCTCGTCTCTTGGTGGTTGCGGCCCGGTGGAGAGGGGGAGAAGTGCCCGCAGCAGCCGACGCCAGAGGTCGAATCCAGGCGCGGCAGCCCTCCCCTCTCCACCGGGCCGCTGTGCGGTGTGATGAGCAATGCCTCCGCGGCCCGTGTGGAGAGGGGTCGGGGGTGAGGGCCGCGCGCGCGTCCCGGGGAAACGGAGCACACGGATGACCCAGCCGAAGGAACGCACCGTCGCGGCGATCCGCCTCGCCGCCGTGCTCGCCGCCGTCGCGCTCGCGTACGCCGGCAGCCTCGCCAACGGCTTCACCAACTGGGACGACCCGCTCGTCCTGGAACTGCCCGCGGTGGCCGGCTTCAACCTGCGCGCGATGGTGCTGGAACCCGCCATCGGGCACTACTACCCGCTCACGCTGCTGAGCCTCGCGCTGGATCGCGCCCTGGGCGGCGGCGGCCCGTTCTGGTTCCACTTCACGAGCCTGCTGCTGCACCTGGCGGCCACGGCGCTCGTCTATTCGATCGCGCTGCGTCTTCCGAACGGCCGTCCCGGGCCCGCCCTCGCGGTCGCCGCGCTGTTCGGCCTGCACCCGCTGGGCGTCGAGGCGGTGGCCTGGACGAGCGCGCGCAACTACCCGCTCGCGGCGGTGTTCGGACTGGGCGCGGTCGTCTGCTACCTGCGCCATCTGGAGCATCCGGACGGGTCGCGGCGGTGGTTCCTCGCGGGCTTCGGCCTCTTCTGCGCGGCGATGCTGTGCCGCGCAGCGATGCTGACCCTGCCGCTGCTGCTGCTGGGACTGGACTGGATCGCGCGCAGAAGGGACTGGAAGCGGCTCGTGCTGGAGAAGGCGCTTTTCCTCGTGCCGATCGTGCCGATGTCGTGGGCGACGCTGCATGCACGCGCCGTCATGGAAGGGCCGGTGCCGGAGATCTTCACGATGGACCTGCCGCACCGGCTGCTCTGGGGCATCAAGGGCGCGGCGTTCTACGCGAGCCGGACGCTGTTCCCTCGCGACCTCAGCGCCTACTACGACATCCGCCTCGTGTCGCCCGACGCGGTGGACTGGGCGCTGGCCGCGGCCGCGGTCATCGTGTGCCTGCTGCCCATCGCGCGCGGACAGACCCGCTCGACGCGCGTGCTCGGGGGGCTGCTGTTCCTGGCCGCGCTGGCGCCCGTGCTCAAGGCCGTGCCGTTCGGCGAGTATTCCGTCTTCAACGACCGCTACGCCTACTTCACGATGATCGGACTGCTGGTGGCCGTCGTCACGCTCGCGGCGGATCACCCGCTGCTGGAACGGCCGGCGGCGCGATGGCCGGTGCTTGCCGTGACGGTGGCGGCGTGCCTGGCGCTGGGTCTCGCGGCGCGCCAGCGCGTGCGGGTCTGGCACGACTCCGAGGCGCTCTGGTCCGACGTGATCGCGAAGTACCCGCGCACGTCCATGGCGCACAACAACCTCGGACGCTTCTACCTGGAGCGCGGCAGTGCCGGCGACATGGACAAGGCCCGCACGCATTTTCTGGCCGCGCTGGAGGACCGGCCCAATCTCGCCATGGCGCACTACAACCTCGGGCTCGTGGCGCAGCGCACGAACGATCCGGCCGCGGCGTCGGCGTTCTTCCGCAAGGCGATCGAGGCGCGGCCGGCGTATCCCGAGGCGTGGAACAACCTCGGCACCGTGTTCCGCGCACGGAACGGCGATCCCGCGACCGCCGCGCAGATGTTCCGCAACGCCATCGCCGCGGGCGGCGCGTTCCCCGAGGCCTGGTACAACATGGGCGTCGCGCTCGTGGACGCGGGAAAGAAGGACGAGGGGGTGCAGGCGATGCGCGCGCTGCTGGAGCAGTGGCCCGGATTCCATCGGGCGGATCTGTATCTGGCCATGCTCGACCTGAAGCAGGGCGATTCCGAAAAGGCCGCAGCGCGACTGGAACGCGCGACGCGCGATCCGAGCGAGGTGGGGCGGGCCGCGGCGGCGATGCTGCAGGAACTGCGCAGGAAGTAGCGCGGAACACGGGCATCGTGGGCCGCAGTGCCTCGCGCCGGGGCACTTGCGGCGACGGCGCTCGTGCGCATACGCTCGAGGCATGGACCCGCGGACCACGGCGCGTTGGATGGACGGGCGGCGGCGCGACGCGCAACGTGCGGACGAGCTCCTGCTGTCGCGCATCCGGGCGGCGCTGCCCGGAGTTGCCCGCGTGCTGAGAGGTTTCGGCGCACGCCGCGCATGGGTGTTCGGCTCGGTCGCGCGCGGGCGTGTCCACGAGCGATCGGATCTGGACCTCGCGGTCGAAGGGCTGGGCGCCGGGCGCCACTTCGAGGCGTGCGCGCGCATGGCGGCTCTGGTGCCCGTGCCTCTGGACGTGCTCGTGATGGAGACCGCGGATGCCGCGTTCGCGGCTCGGATCCGGCGCGAGGGAGTAGAGCTGCATGTCGCCGGGTAGCGTCGAACTGCAGCGGCTCGCCGAGGAGATCGTCGCGGATCGCGCGGCGCTCGACCGCTGGGCGGCGGTTGCGGCCGGTGCGCCGGCGACGCGGCCCGCCGAGGCCGAGGCGTGGTACCTCGCGCTGGCGATCCACCACTGGTACAACGCCGTCGAGCACGTCTTCGAGCGGAGCTGCCTCACCGTCGAGGGTTCGCTTCCGCGCGGCGGCGACTGGCACAAGGCGCTGCTGCGGGACATGGCGCTGGCGCTGACGGACGTCCGCCCCGCCGTGATTTCGGAGTCGACCGCCGGCGCGCTGGGCGAGTTCCTCGAATTCCGGCACTTCTTCCGCCACGCCTACGTCGCGACGCTCGACTGGGAGCGGCTCGGGATCCTCCTGGGCCGGCTCGGGCGGCTGCACGCCATCCTGTCGGCGGAACTGGACCGTTGGGTCGGGTTCCTGCGCTCGGCTGCGGCAGCGGGCGACCGGGAATAGCGCTTCTTCGGCGGACGCAGCCAGGGGCGGGATGACCGTTTCTCATGGCCCAGCCGATCCACAGCAGGCGGACGCCAGCCGCCGGAAACGGGTATCCTCGCTGGCGCCTTCAGGGGCGAAAGGCGAGGCTGGCGATGGCGAGCAGGGCTGAGCAATCGCGGCTTGTGATCGAAAAGCGTGGCGACCTGCCAAAGCGTGCGAACGCGGCATCCGGGTGGTTCGCGGTTTTCCCCGCGAAGTGGAAGCGGTTGCAGGTGCGCGCAGCTCGCGAGGGGCGCGACGGGCCGTGTCTCGTCCTGTATCGGACGAACACCGGCGACGACCAGGACCACTACGTCGTCCCGGCTTCTGCGCTGGCCCCCCTTCTCACCAAGGCTACGGCCCCACCGCGGCCGAATGGGAAGAAGCCGCGCTGGGAACTGCAACTGCTTGAAGGAGACGTGCTTCGTGTCACCCACGGCGATGCCCGTGTGAATGTCGCTGCGTTCCGCGGGCTGCCCCTGGACGGAGCGCAGGATGGCAATCTTCGCAAACCCACGGCTGACATGGCGGAACTCGAGCGCCGAACCCACGCCCTGCTCGCGGGGCCGTTGCCGGTCCCCCGTGGAAGCGAGCATCCACGCCGGGTTGTCGTCGGCGGACAGCCGGCCTACGAGCGGCTACCGGAGGTCAGAGCCTGGGTTCTCAAGCATGCCGACCGCCGCTGCGAGCTTTGCGGGCTCGATGCCCCCTTCGTCGACGAGGCGGGAAGGCCGTTTCTCGAAGTCCATCATGTGCGGCGCCTTGCGGACGGCGGCCCTGACCGCATCGACAACGCGGTCGCGCTCTGCCCGAACTGCCACAGGCGCCTTCACCATGCCGCGGACGCAGCGGCCAGGACGGCGAAGCTCGTCGAGACCGTGTCGCGGCTTGCCTCGGCACGTGGAAGGCGCCAAACGGTGCGGCGATAGGGCCGAGCCACAATTCCCCCGCACCACCCGCGCGACCCGGGTGCGGTCATGGTTCGGCATGAGCGTGGCCGCCGCCCGCGGGCGACCGCGCCGGCCGCTCGCGCGCCGGACCGGCGACGCAGTTGACCGCGGTCGACGAGATGGCTATGACGACGGCCATGAAGTTCGCGAGCACCGCCGAGCTCAAGAGCGGGGCCAACCGGCTGCTGCGGGAGGTCGAGAAGGGACAGGTGCTGGTGGTCACGCGCCGCGGCAAGCCGGTCGCGGCGGTGCAGGCGTGCAGCGAGGACGAAATCGAGGATCTCGTGCTGGAGACGGACCCGCGCATCCGCGCGTCGGTCGAGCGGGCTCAGCAGGACTTCCGGCGCGGACGCGGGATCCCGCTCGGCAGATACGCCCGGAGGCGCTGAGGGCGAATGCCGCTCGCCGTCGTCCTGTCGCCCGCCGCCGCACGGGACCTCGACGCCCTCGACGTGCAGCGCCGCTCGCAGGTCGTGCGCGATCTGGAAGCGTTCGCGCAGGCACCCCAGTGGGAGCCGCCGGCGGTCAAGAGGCTCAAGGGCTACCTGCCGCCGCTCCACCGGTTGCGCAGCGGCGACTTCCGCGTCCTGTTCCGCCTGGAACGAAGCGAGATGCGGGTCTACCGGGTCATCGATCGCAAGAATCTGGAACGCGCGCTCAAGCGAATCCGCTAGCGGCCCGGCGTGAGCCCGGCGCTTGCTGCCCTGGCGCCGCCCCGTTCGCGCCCTGCTCCTGCGCCCGCAGGGGCGCCATGACGCTGTGCTGCGTCCGTGGCCGAAGCAGATGACCAGGCCGCCCAAGAGCCACGCGCCCGGTCGGACTTGGCATGCTCAACCGGGGCAGGCGGACGCCAGCCGCCCGAAACAGGCCCGCGCCAGGATCCCCGCCCGCGATCGCACGACCCACGCCCCACCGTGCGGTCACAGGCCGCCACCCCGGCGCGGCCGCGCTCAGCCGCGCGCCTCGGGACCGGCGCCTGCGGCGGGCGCGCCGGCCGGCGGCGTCTCGTCGGCCCGGTGCGGCGGCGCGGAGAGCACGCGCCAGAAGCACCAGAAGGCGAGCCCCACCACGAACGACACCGAGCACAGCATGAAGACCCAGCCGCCCGCGGTCATGGCCCGTCCTCCGGCGCCGGGCCCCTGCCGTCGATGTCCAGCCCGGCCGCGCGCCACCGTTTCTCCCCCATCCGCGTCAGCACCAGCAGCCCGACGAGCGTCGCGCCGATGACGCCCATCGTCCAGCGGGCGACGTCGTTCTTCGCGAGCCCCGCGAGGTAGGACGGAAGGTTCTGCCAGCAGAAGCCGACGAACACCACGAGCAGGAAGACCGGGGCAACGTACTTCATGATGAACCGGAAGACGGCGGGAATGCGCAGCAGCGCGCCGCGGTGGGCCTCGGCGAACCCCGCGTCGAGGCCCATGCGCCAGCCGAAGGCGATGATCTGCACCGTGGCGAGCACGAAGATCATCGCCGTGCCGACCCAGAAGTCCATGGTGTCCAGCGCCACGAGGTCCTTGCTGAACCACACGACCCAGAACGAGCCGGCCGTGGTGATGCCGGCCAGCAGCGTCGTGGAGGCGCGGCGCGGCATGCCCAGCGCCTCCTCCAGGAACGCCAGCACCGGCTGCAGCATCGAGAGCGAGCTGGTGATGGCCGCCAGGAAGAGCATGAGGAACCAGATGGCTCCGATGGCACGGCCCAGCGGCTGCATGTACTCGAAGACCACCGGCAGGGTGTTGAACCCCAGCCCGAAGGTGCCGCCCACCGCGCCGCTCGCGCCCAGGAACACGAACGCCGCCGGGATGGTGATGAGCCCGCCGAAGGCCACCTCGAACATCTCGTTGGTGGACGAGGCGGTGAGGCCCGAGAGCACGATGTCGTCCTTGCGCCGCGCGTAGGACGCATAGTTGACGATGACGCCGAAGCCCACGGAGAGGCTGAAGAAAATCTGCCCCGCCGCGGCGAGCCACGTGTCGAAGTCCCCGAGCTTGCCGAAGTCGGGGTTCCACATGAAACCCAGGCCGCCCAGCACGCTGCGCTCGGGCATCGACGGGTCGGGCGTGCCCAGCGTGAGCACCCGCACCAGCACGACGACCGCACACAGGGCCATCAGCGGCATCGCCCACGAGCAGAACCGTTCGATGCCTCTGGACAGCCCGCGGTAGATGAGGGCGAGGTTCACGGCGCACGCGACGACCCAGAACACGACGCTCTCGTGCAGGCCGCCGCGGTAGACGACGCCGTCCTGGTCGGAGCCGGTGACCTGCACGAACAGGGCCTTGGACGCGTCCGCGTAGCGCGCCGGGTCGGCCCCCAGGTCCACCGCTCCGCGCAGGTAGTCGAAGAAATAGCGCAGGCACCAGGACTCGATGAGGATGTAGTACATGTAGACGACGAGCGGCACGAGCAGGCCGAGCACTCCGAGGTAGCGCCACGCGGCCCCCCGGCCCGCGACTCCCATCACCGCCGGGCACGAGTGGAAGCCCCTGCGCCCGCCGTAGCGCCCCAGCGTCCATTCCGCCCAGCCGATGGGGATTCCCAGCAGCAGCAGGGCGCAGAAGTACGGGATCATGAAGGCCCCGCCGCCGTGCTGCGAGGCCTGTCCCGGAAAGCGCAGGAAGTTGCCCAGCCCCACCGCCGAGCCCGCGACGGCCAGAATCATCCCGAGGCGCGTTCCCCACTGCTCCCTGGGCTGCGACATGGACACCTCCCGGTACGTGCGGCGCACGGCGTCGTTGCGCCCGTTCCCGCGATCGCTCGGGATGGGGGTCCTAGCACGGCCGCACGCCCGCCGACAATGAATCGGGCGCCGCAGCCTCTACTTGTGCGTCTCGCCCTCGTGCTCGGGGCTTTTCTCCCCGGCCTCGACGGCGAAGGAAAGCCGGTTCTCCGGCGGCGGAATCGGGCAGTTGTAGTGCGGCGAGTACGCGCACGCCGGGTTGTACGCGCTGTTGAAGTCCAGCACCCAGCGCCCGTCGGGAAGCTTCTTGGGATCCAGGTAACGGCCCACCGGGTACGACTCGCGGCCCGTCGTCGCGTCGCGGAACAGCACCGTCACTTCGTTCTCGTCGACGCCCGGCTCAAGGAAGCGATTTGCTTCCAGCTTCGCGGCGTGCCCGTGCACCTCGAACTCGAACGTCCCCAGCCGCAGCACGCGCCGGCGCATGCCGCGCGTCGAGAGCACCACGGCCTCCTCGTGCCCGGGCGCGGGCATCAGCCGCGCCACGGCGCGCCAGGCCGGATCCGGCGGCCACCAGCGCGGGCTCGCACGCGGAGGCTTCGCGAGCTCGCGCGGGTCGAAGGTCACGATCGCCGGGAATCGCTGATGGGAGAGTCGCAGGACGTAGCTTCCCACCCGCACCGTGGACGGCGCAACGACGGCTTCGCGCATGTCTCCTTCCTTCGTCGCGAACGTCGCTCCCTCGTCGAGCGCGCGCACGCGAAACACGTCGCCCTGCACTTGCGCGCGCAGGTGGTGCGGCTTCACGGACGGCCCGTCCAGACGCACGGCGACGCCCTCGGCGCTGCCGACCTCGAGCGCGCCCGACGGTCCGAAGTCGACCCGGCCGACGGCGGCGAAGTACGACGTGGGCGACTTGCGCAGGAAGTCGAGGAACTCCGCGCGTTCCGCCTCGACGCCGCGCCGCCAGGCCGGCTCGTCGAAGTCCGCGGCGGCGGCCGCGCCGGCGGCTCCCGCGGCGGCGACGAGAAGTGCGACGAAGGGCATGCGGGGCTCCGGAGCCCGCGACGCGCGGGTGCGCGGAGCATAGCGTCCGGGAGCGGACCCGGGACGATCGCCGTGGGACGGCGAATCATCCGGGAATTCCGGAGGGTTCGCCGATCCGCTGTGCGGCGGAATGCGGTCGTGTCTCCCTGCAGAGCGAGGCGCCGGCCGCGGTGGCCGCGGCCGGCGCCTCCTTTCCGCGCCGTCGGGATTCGGCGCGTCGAACCGGGTCGACCCGCTACGGCGCCGACGAGTGGCAGGTTCCGCAGGCGTTCGTGTACGGAATCGCCATCATTCCGCCGCTCTTGTTCTGGATGGAGTCCTTGAGCGGCACGTCGAAGAAGTGCGACGAGATGTCGCCCGACCAGTACGTGACGTTCTCGATGGTGCGCTGCTTCAGGCCCGAGCCGGACTTCGCCGTCTTGGGCATGTGGCAGTCGACGCACCGGATGGCGCTGCCCATGGTCTGGTCGGGAAGGCCCTGCGACGCCCAGTGCGCCTGCATGCGCGCGCCGACCGAGCTGCCGGCGGGGAAGTACGCGTCGTGGCACGAGAGGCAGAGCCCGCCCGCGGACGTGGTGTCCAGCGGTGCCTTCACCTGGTGCGGCAGGCCGCTATTGCCATGCAGGTCGTGGCAGTCGCTGCACGTCAGCAGCCGGTACGGATTGCGGTACTTCGCGCTCTTGATGAAGTCGGACGCCTGCTGGTGGTGCTTGACGGAATGCGTGCCGTCGCCGCCGTCGGCGACCTTCCAGATGCCGTCGTCGATCCTCGACACGTAGCTCTGCAGGAACTCGGCGCGGCTGATGCCGGGCTTCGGCATCAGACCGGCCGCGCCCAAAGGCGCCTCGCTGACGGGCGCCGCGGGACTGCCGCCCTGGACGCCGCCGGCGCCGACGGCGCGCGTGTGGCACTGGGCGCAGATGGTGACCTCGCGCTCGGGCGTGAGCAGCTTCGGGCTCACGATCGCGCGGCCTGCACCGGCGCGGAACCAGTGTTCGGAACCGGGACCGTGGCAGCTCTCGCAGGTCAGGTTCATGCTCTCGGCCTGCCCGTCGCCGTCGTAGTCGTACTCGCCTGCCACGTCCGGCACGCCGTGCGCCTTGTTGCCCTCGAGCCGGTAGCCCGTGAAGTGGCAGCCGGCGCAGGCGTTGTCGAACGACTTCTCCGCGCCGGGCTCCTTCAGGTGCGAGTTGGCGGGCGTCGTCGTGTCCTCGGCGTACCAGTTGCCGGCGTTGTACTGATTCCACGTCCAGCGGCCCTGCCCCGCTGTCGCCTCGGTTCCGGCCAAGCCCGCCGCCGCCTGGAAGTTGTACTGGATGGGCAGCACGTAGCGGCTGCCGTCCGCCAGCCTCGCCACCCAGCGCTGCTTGTAGAGCCCGCCGCCGTAGGAGAGCTCCACCTCGTAGGTCTTCGGCGAGTTCGCGCCGGTGCCCTTCACGTCCGCGAGCGTCACCTTGTACAAGCCGTCCTCCTTGAAGAGGCGCGCCGTGAAGCTCGTGTCGGTGCCTCCGTCCGTCTCGGACAGCTTCCAGTCCTTCTTGCCGGCATCATATCCATAGTAGTAAAGCGTGGTGTCCGCGTCGAACTTCGCGAGCGCCTGGTTCCATTCGGGGAACCGGCTGCCGTTCTGCAGCGGGCCCGTCTGGCCGACGCGGCGGATGCCCAGCGCGTGCAGCGTCTGCTTCTGATGCGTGACGCCGTGGCACCCGAGGCACACGCTCGGGCCGACGTACTCGGCCGAGTCGCTGGGACGCGTCGAGACCTTGATGTCGATCAGCCGGCCGGCAAGCTGAGTCGCCTGCATCGAGGAGCGGCACATGCTGCCGCCGGGAAGGTGGCCGGTGTCGGCGGCGGCGGGCACCACCGTCACGAAATAGCGCGCAGTGCCCGCGACGGCCACGCGGTAGAAGCCGTTGGGCTCGGTGACCGCCTTGGCGTAGTCGGCGCCCTTGAGGGCGATGGTGTCCTCGAGTGGCTCGTCGACCGTGCTGGTGCGCGCCGTCGCGATGCTGGCAAGGTCGGTCATCGCGTCCTGCGGAACGTCCGTGGAAGGGACCAAGTACACGGTGGCGCCCGCGACGGGCTCGCCCGCGGTGTCGACGACGAAGCCGGCCAGCTCGTCCGCGCGGGTGTAGCCGGGGCCGATGGGCCCGGTGTCGCCCTGAGGGCCGGTGTCGCCCTGGGGGCCGATGCCGCCCTGCGTTCCGGTGTCGCCCTGAGGTCCGGTGTCGCCCTGAGGGCCGGTGTCGCCCTGCGCTCCGGTGTCGCCGGTCGGGCCGGTGGCGCCCGTCGGCCCCGTGTCGCCCTTCGCTCCGGTGTCGCCCTTGGAACCCGTGTCGCCCTTGGGGCCGGTCCCGCCAGTCTCGCCGGTTACGCCGGTCTCGCCCTTTTCGCCCTGGGCCCCGATCTTGCCCGCCGGACCGGTGCATGCCACCGCACCCAGCAGCAGGGCCATCGCCAGCTTGCCTCCCAACCGCGTCATCCCGATGTCTCCGTGGCTGCGCACAGGGGTCCGTCGCGGGAATGCGGCGGACATGCGCGTCGTGCCGCCGGCGTTCTGCACGCTCCGTGCCCGCTCTGTCGGGGGGAGAACGTCACCAAACGGTAACAAAACAGCCCTGCGAGCGTCCGGGCATGTCACCGTCCGGTGACATCCGAACGCGCGATCGATCGTGCCCGGGTCGGTGTAGGCTGCGTGCCGATGCGCTCGAAACTTCACCGCCTGCGGGTCGCGGCGGCTCTCAGCGTTTCACTGGCGTGCAATTCCGGCCCTTTCCGCGAGGCCGCGGTGGATCTGCGCGCAGTCGCGCCGGACCACGAGGAGGCGCCGGCCCCCGTGCGCGAGGACGTGCTGCGCGTTTCCGTCGCCGCGATGGAGTCGCCGCAGGACACCTACGCCGACTACTCGCGTCTTTTCGCCGAGGTGGCACGCCGGCTCGGGCGCCGCGTGGACTTCGTGCAGCGGCGCACCTACCGCGAGATCAACGAGCTGCTCGCGTCGGGCGGGCTCGACACCGCGCTGGTGTGTACCGGCGGGTACCTCGAGCTGCTGCGCCGGGCCCCGCGCTCGGTCGAGCTGGTGGCCATTCCCGTTGTGAAGGGGAGCGACACCTACCAGTCGCTGCTCGTCGTGGCCGCAGACAACCCCGCGAAATCACTGGCGGATCTGGCGGGACGGCGGTTCGCTTTCACCGAGGAGCTGTCGCTGACGGGACGGGCCTGGGTTCTGCATGTCCTGGCGCAGATGGGCCGGAACCCCGAGCGCTTCTTCTCGTCGTCGATCTTCACCGGCAGTCACGACCGCTCCATCGTCGCCGTGGATCGCGGCATCGCCGACGCGGCGGCCGTCCACAGCATCGTGTACGAGCACCAGGTGACGCGCTCGCCCTCGCTCGCCGGGCGGCTTCGCATCGTCGACCGCTCGCCGCCCTTCGGCATGACGCCCGTGGTGGCCTCGACGCGCCTGGCGCCTGCCGCACGCGAGGCTCTGCGGCGGACGCTCCTGGGACTGGCCGCCGACGCCGCCGGCGCCGGCGTCCTTCGTCCGCTGGAGATCGACCGCTTCGCTCTTCCCGCGCCGGGTCTCTACGAGTCCGCCTCGCGCTTGCTCGGGGGCGCCCCGTGACGGAGGCTGCGCCGCGCCTGCGCGTGCGCCTCTGGATGAAGCTCGCCGCGCTGGCCGCCGCCGGCGTCGTCGCGATGCACTCGGTCCACCTGGTCATCGGGAACCGGATCGCCGCCCATGCCCTCCTGTTGCAGCAGGAACGGCTCGGACACGACATCGCACGGCTGACGGCCGAGCAGGCGGCCGATCCCCTGCTCGTCGGAGACTTCGTGTCGCTGCACTCGCTGGCGACCACGACGGCAGCGGCGCCGGGCGTGGCGTACTGCTTCGTGTCGCGCGACGGGCGCGTGCTCGCCTCGTCGTTCGAGGGCGGCACACCGTCGGGGCTTCTGACGCTGCGCGCCGCGGGCGATCGGGAGTCGGTGGTCGTCGCGGACGGGCCGAGGCGAATCCTCGACCTTGCGCAGCCGGTCTTGGGCGACGTGGGCGAGATCCGGCTGGGCCTCGAAATGGACGCCGTGGCGCAGACGCGGCGGCGGCTCGCGGTGCACCTGGGCCTGCTGGCGCTCGGAGTCATCGGAGCGGGCCTGGCGACGGCCGTGTGGCTCGCCCGGGGGATCGCGCGGCCCGTGCAGGAGATGGTGCAGGCGGCCGACCGCTTCGACCCCGCCGTCGAGCCGGTGCCGATGGTGCGGCCGCGCGGCACGGACGAGATCGCGGACCTGGGCGGACGCTTCAACCGCATGCTCGTGCGCCTGCGCGGCGCGCACCTGGAGCAGGAGCGCGTGCGCCGCATGATCCAGCAGACCGAACGCATGGTGGCGCTGGGATCGCTGGTGGCGGGCGTGGCGCACGAGGTGAACAACCCGCTGGCGGGGCTGAAGAACTGCGTACACCGCCTGTCGCGCGCCGACCTGGGCGAAGCCAAGCGCGGCGAGTACCTGCAGCTCATGGACGAGGGGCTGGGGCGCATCGAGCACGTGGTGAAGGGGCTGCTGGACTTCGGGCGCCCGCACCCGCCGCTGCTCGCGCCGACGCCGGCGTCGGAGCTCGCGCGAGGGGCGCTGCACGTGGTGGAGCCGCTGCTGGCCGGGCGCCACGTCGGCTGCACGGTGGAGGACGCGCACGCCGACGGCCCCGTGGACGCGGATGCCCATCGCGTCGGGCAGGCGCTGGTGAACCTGCTGCTCAACGCGGCGTTCGTGACTCCCGCGGGCGGGCGCATCCGCCTGCGCCTGCGGCGGCGCGACGGACAGCGCGGCATCGCGGTGGAGGACGAAGGCCCCGGAATCCCGCCCGAACTGCGCGAGCGCGTGTTCGACCCGTTCTTCACGACCAAGCCGCCGGGCGAGGGCTCGGGCCTGGGGCTGTCCGTGGCGCGCAGCATCGTGGACGCGCACGGGGGCGAGCTGTCATTCGAGTTCCCGCCCGGGGGCGGCACCGTCGCGACCGTGTGGCTGCGGGAATCCGCGGACGGCCGGGCGGTTGGACCGATGCACCGCACGGCCGGTCGCGGTAAAGAGGAGACACACAGTTGAGCGCATCCCGGGTCCGGCTGGATCTGCTCCGATGGAAGCCTCTGCGCGCCGCGGCGATGCGGCCGTGGTTTCCGGTCGCGTTCCAGGCCGCGGCGCTCGCGGCGGTGGCGGGGCTCGTCGCGGCGGGCTTCGGCGTCGGTGCGGGGCTGCGCGGCGAGGAGCTGCTGACGCTGCGCAAGACGAACCTCTCGACGCTGGTCGTGTGGGGCGTGTGGTGGCCGGGGATGATCGCCGTGGCGCTCGCTTTCGGGCGCGTCTGGTGCACGATCTGCCCGATGGAACTGGTGAATCGCGCCGGCGACGAAGCCGCGCGCCGGGCAGGCTGGCGGCGTGCGCCTCTGGGCCGGTTTCTGCGTGCGGGCTGGATGGTGGTCGCGGGATACCTCGTTCTCCAGCTTCTCGTCGCCGGCATGTCGGTCCACCGGATGCCGCACTACACGGCCGTGCTGCTCATGGTCCTCGTCGGCGCCGCGCTGGCCGCGGGGCTGGTCTTCCGCGAGCCGCGCTCGTTCTGCCGCGCGTTCTGCCCTGCGGGCGCGCTGCTGTCGGTGTACGGCCGGCAGACGCCGTTCCAGCTCGAGGTGCGCGACGAATCGGTCTGCGCGGGCTGCCGCACGCGCGACTGCGTGCGCGAGGAGAACCGGCATCGCCTCGACGGCCGCAGTTGCCCGTCTCTGCTGCGTCCGTTCGATCGCGGTCCTTCCGACGGCTGCGTGATGTGCCTGCAGTGCGCGAAGGTATGTCCGCACGACAACGTGGGCGTGGGGCTCGTCGACGGCGCAGCGCCGATCCGACGAAGAACGCTGCTGCGCCCGTTCGAGGCGGCGTTCGTCATGGTCGCGCTCGGATTCGTGTCGCACGAGGTCGTCGGCGAGGTGAAATGGCTCGACGGCGCGTTCCACACCGTGCCCGACGCCGTGGCGAAGCTGGCGCCGTCCTTGCCGCCGGGCTGGTTCGAGGCGGCGTGGTTCCTGGTCGCGTTCCCGATGGGGATCTGGGCTCTCGTCGCGGCGGCCGGATACGCCAGCGGGCATCGCGCCGGCGTGAAGACGCTGCTGCTCGCGGCCGCGACCGGCGCGGCTCCCGTGGTGGCGGTCGCGCACGTGGCGAAGGCGGCGGCGAAGCTCTCGTCGTGGGGCGGATATCTGCCCCTGGCGCTGCGGGATCCGCGCGGACTCGAAACGGCGCGGCGGATCTCCGAGC
>Ga0172370_10004256_pt1 | contig 19252 bp, 10 predicted proteins | sample LakKiv5m_FD_114538 | JGI IMG/M metagenome (GOLD analysis project Ga0172370, IMG submission 114538) | Freshwater microbial communities from Kabuno Bay, South-Kivu, Congo - kab_022012_11.5m | ecosystem: Environmental > Aquatic > Freshwater > Lake | place: Democratic Republic of the Congo...
GGTGTTTATTTCCTCAAATTGGTTGAGCTGGGTTATCTTGATATTAAGAAGGTGGTAATCAATTAACTTAAAGAATTATAAGCATGCTTATACAGAAAAACAAGGATTATCAGCAAGAATGGCAGCCTTGAGAATGATATTTCATTGCAGCAAATCTAAAAAATCGTAAACGTTATTTATGTTAGTGAAAGCAATGAAATCTCAGGCGAAGTCATAAAACTGATAAAGGAAGAATTGACTTTAGATGAAATGGCCCGAGAGAAAAAATCCAACCGTATTAACCGCTATGAATTTGATAAACTGTTATCAGCGAAACTAACATCTATGAATCGCCTTTAGATTCGCCTATAATCATTGAAAAGCAAATTTCAAATGAATGAAATTTATTATTTTTGTAAAAATTTATAGTTATGGATAATTCTGCATTTCTTAATATTCAGGATCTTGATGATGAAGCTCGCAAAGAGCTGAACACTTTTATTGATTTTTTGACCTTTAAATCTAAGATCAGGCATAAAAAAGATAAGGCTCCTCATAAGAAAAACAAAAGTTTTACCGCCTTAAGGATTGACACAACTCGATTTAAATTCAACAGGGAGGAGGCCAATGAAAGATAGATGCTTTATTGATACCAATATCCTGTTGTATTGTTATTCTGATTCAGAACCGTACAAAAAAAGAATGGCAATTGATGTTTCCAATGGAGAAAATGTTTTTATCAGCACTCAGGTTTTGAAAGAATTCTCTAATATTCTATTCAAAAAATTCAAAATGGACTGGGATATTATCAAAAAATCAATAGATGAGGTTATAGAGAATTATCTGATTTTCATTAATCATCCTGAAACAATTAGAAGCGCCTGCAATATTGCTGATAATTATCATTTTTCGTTTTATGACTCACTGATCATTGCCTCTGCCCTTGAAGCAAGTTGTAATATTTTGTACTCAGAAGATATGCAATACGGTCAACTTATCGAAAAAAAACTGCAGATTATAAATCCTTTCATTGGCTAATGTGGTATTTTTTTTACCATTGGTTTTCGAAGTAAATCCAATGTGTGTAATCACATCTTTTCCGGAACCTCAATTCCCAGCAGGTTCATCGATGTTTTTATAACCGTACCGATAAAACCCGAAAGTGCCAACCGGAAGGCAACAATTTTAGGATCTTCTTCCCTCAAAACCGGAACTTCCTGGTAAAACTGGTTAAATTCTTTTGCCAGATCATAAGCGTAATTCGCTACTAAGGCAGGGCTCAGGTTATCGGCGGCTTCGTTGATCACTGCCGGAAAATCGTATAACAATCTTATCAGATTCTTTTCCTTTGGGAGAATGACTTCCGGAACTTCAACAGATGAAAATGAAATACCTCTTTCGACCGCCTTCCTGAATAATGAGCGGATTCGGGCATGGGTATATTGGATAAACGGGCCGGTGTTGCCGTTGAAATCGATGGATTCTTCGGGATTGAAAAGCATGGTCTTTTTGGGATCGACTTTCAAGATGTAATATTTAAGCGCCCCAAGGCTTATCATTGTAAAAAGACGGTGCTTTTCCGCTTCACTGAATTCGTCAATTTTACCAAGTTGTTCAGTTGTGGTTTTGGCAGTTCTGTACATTTCTTCCATCAGATCATCGGCATCAACCACAGTGCCTTCGCGTGATTTCATGCGACCCTGTGGCAATTCCACCATACCGTAAGATAAATGAAAAATGCTGCCGGCCCAGCTTTTGTCAAGTTTTTTCAGGATTAGTTTCAAAACATCAAAGTGGTAGTTTTGCTCATTGCCAACCACATAAATCAACTTATCGGGATGAAATTCATCGGCTCTCAATTGAGCAGTTCCGAGATCCTGGGTCATATAAACCGAAGTTCCATCAGCTCTCAGCAGCAGTTTTTCATCTAAACCATCACCAGTAAGGTCACACCACACCGAGTTGTCTTCTCTTCTGAAAAGTACTCCTTTTGCAAGACCTTCTTCGACAAGTTTTCGCCCCATCAGGTAAGTTTGCGATTCATAATAAATTTTATCAAAATCAACGCCCATGCGGCTGTAAGTTTCATCGAAGCCTGCATAAACCCAGTTGTTCATCATTTCCCAAAGTGTGCGTATTTCAGTATCACCAGCTTCCCATTTTCGCAACATATCCTGGGCTTCCACAATGAGTAAGGCCTCTTTTTCCGCCCGTTCCTTTTCAAGACCAGTTGCGATTAGTTGAGCTATTTCAGCTTTATAATGCTGGTCGAAAAGGACATAATATTTTCCAACCAAATGGTCGCCTTTCATGCCGGTCGATTCGGGGGTTTCACAATTTCCCCATTTTTGCCAGGCCAGCATCGATTTACAGATATGTATTCCACGGTCGTTGACCAGGTTTACTTTGATTGCCTTTTTGCCGGCAGCTTTTACAAGATTTGCAACCGAAAAACCCAGCAAGTTGTTACGAATATGACCCAGGTGAAGCGGCTTGTTGGTGTTTGGAGATGAATATTCTACAACAACCGGAGTCCTGTCTTTTTCTGAGGTTAAACCAAATGAAGAATTTGATGAATTGTGAAGAAAAAAATCAATCCAATACCCCCGGCTGATTTCAAGGTTCAGAAAACCTTTGATAACATTAAAACCAGATACTTCAACAAGATGTTGTTTCAGGAAATTTCCCAAATCATTTGCAGTCTGCTCGGGTGACTTTTTTGATATTTTTAATAAAGGGAATACAACGATTGTCAGATCACCGTCAAATTCTTTACGGGTTTTTTGAACCGAAACCAATTTTGAATCAACGGCTTGTCCATAAAGCAAGTTTATTGCCTCGGTGGTTTTGTTAACCAGGATTTTTTCGATTGTCATTAACTCATTTTTTAGCCGGCAAAAATACATTTTTTAAAAAGATACGAAATGGGTGAAGAGTTGGTTAATAAACTTCAAAATCCTAAATCCCAAATTTTGATCTATTGTTTTTTGTTATTTGTAATTTGTAATTTGGCTTTTACCCTGCCAAACCTTCCATTGATTTTTCCAATTCCCGGGCTTGCTTCAGGAATTCGTCAACATTCATTTCTCTTAAATAAATCATCCCATGACTGGCCCTGATTAGCGGAAGTGTATTTTCGTAAAAGAAATTTTTACCCATCAACAGTTGGATTTCCTTTTGTTGTTCTACCCATATTTTAGCTGCAAGGTCACTGAATTTTCCATCAAGCTGATAACTTGGAAAAGGTGCTTCTACCTGGCTCAGGTAGCAATTTGTAAAGGCGCTTTCCATCAGCGACAAAGCGTTGAGGGATACCGGGGCTATGATTTCAACTTCCGAAGGATGAAAACGATACCATACATTGCGATAACCCCAGATTTTTAACCCGGAAAGATCCTTTTCGAGACTCCACAGTCTTATCGCTTCAGCAATGGCCTGTAAAACTTTGTAATGGGTGTCGGGGCCGCTACCCTCGGGGTCAAGCACCAGGCTGATCACCGTAGGCTGCAGTTTCCTCAACATGTCCAGAACCGGCGCCACATCGCGTTTTTGCTCCGGTTGTTCGGTAAAAATATCGCCTGTGTAAAAACCCAGCCGCAGATGATGAACATGGTTGAGCTGGACTCCAAAATGCGCCCAGACCAGTTCTTCTTCAAACTCACGGATCATCCCTTTAAAGGTTTGAATGTTGGGTGGATTCTTTTCGCCATCGTAAGAATTTTTGAGAAGATGTAAAATGTTGAGCACTTCACTTTTAAGTTCCTCTATGCTTTTTACATGATATATCTCAACAATTGACCGGACTAATCGGTGACAAAGACCTCTCCGGCGCTCCGGGGCTTCACCGGCAGCGACTTTATTCAGGTAATGAGAAACATCTTTATCCCATTTAAATTTATAGCCGTTTTCAAAAAAATCAGGATAAAGCGTCATCTGGATCAGATCAGAATCCAGAAAAGTAAGGGTGTCTTTAAGTGCATCGATAATAAATTTGTTGGTAACAGCAGTAAATCCGGAGGTTAGCACCGCAAAATGCAAATCGTTACTGGCAGTGCGTAACTGACGGGCGATAAGCGGAATAATTCCAAGCATGATGTCGTCGTGATGCGGACCCGTGTGCAGGAAAACTTCATTTTCGAAACGTTTGATTCCTTTTTCCATCTTTTGCCAGATTGATTCAACAACGCTTCTCACAGTTGAGTTGTTAAGCTCCGGGATTGATTTACAAAACTGATCACCCATTAAATCTTCTGAAGTGAGATGATGACCGTATTTATTTACTTTTTTACAAAGTTCGATAACTGCGCGATCGGTTTTAGGTTGAGTCCATTCACCATTTTCAAAAAATAATTTGGCCGAATCTGTTAAACCTGAAGCAGCACCAAGGGTAAGATAAAAGCGGGAGTTTTTTAATTTATTTAAGGCAGACGCAGGGTATAAATTTGATGGCTGGCTCTCAAGTGACTGTTTTACCATTTCTGCCTTCGATTCGCCTGCAGCAATAATTAAACCTACGGTATTAGGATTGAAGGTAATGGTTTCGAGCCCGATGGTGATTACAAGGCGGTTTCTTGATACCTCAATTCCACCAAGATCACCGGCTGCCACTGCCTGGGTTTCAAAATTGGTTTCGGTAAGCCGGGTGGTCGAAAAATGGTCGGAACCGCGGGTATTAAATGCGATATGTCCGTCAGGACCAATTCCGCCAAGGAAAAATCCGATTCCACCTTTTTGTCTGATCTTATGCTCATATTCACTGCACCAGTCGTCGATTAAAAATATAGATTGCTGCTGAAGTTTCTCAAATGCAGTACTGCATTCGCGGTATCTGAGGCTTAAGTCAACGTGTAAACCAGGAAAGATTTCACTGAAATGTTTTCCACCGGCAAGCGGAATTTCATCGGCATTAATCAGTAAACTCAGCGATTTATCCAAACCAAAGCCTTTGAGGTAGAAATTATTAACGTAATAGTAAAAACTGTTGTGCTGGAAAGATGAAATCGGGTAAAACTCGTCAATCTGAACAAACTGAAGTCCACGGAATTCGGGCTTATGTTTGACGCTTAAACCAAAGTTACTCCTGATTTCCAGAGCCTTTTTTTGATCCCACTTCGATAAAAAATAAAGCGTCCATTTTATGAAATGTTCCGGGGTTTTTCCGGTAGGAAGACTAATTACACCATCTGGATTTTCCGCCACCCATTCCAAAAAGCGTAAGGCGGTCAGAAGCCCGAGTTTCGGAAAATTATCGACTGTGACGTAAGGAATGCCGGTGGTTTGTGACTTTACACCTGATAATTCATAAAAGGCTTTTTCGACAGGTGTGAAATTTATAGTATTCATAAAACAAGCATTTAGAAACGAAATGAGTGCATTTTTAATTCCTTTGCAAAGCAAAATTAAATGTTCGGATAATTTGCAAATATCTTATTGTTATTAAATTAACAAAAAATATGAAGTTGTTCAAAAAAACTCATTAACAAACGCTTGGCTGGAAATTCTAAACGATTACCTTTGCAGAGCTTTATTAAAAAGCATTTGTTAAACTATTAAAAAGGGAAAATAATAATGAAGAAAAATGTAATCATTATTGGTGCTGCAGGAAGGGATTTCCATAATTTTAATACCTATTTTCGTGGAAATAACCTGTATAATGTTGTAGCCTTTACGGCTGCACAGATTCCTGATATCGACGGAAGGAAGTACCCGGCTCAACTCGCTGGTGATTTATACCCGGACGGTATCCCAATTTATGCAGAAGAAGACCTCCCTAAATTAATTAAAAATCTGAATGTTGACGATTGCGTGTTCTCTTACAGCGATGTACCTTATCCGAGAGTGATGTCGGTAAGTGCAATTGTAAATGCCGCAGGAGCCAATTTCATGCTGTTGGGCCCAAAAGATACCATGCTCAAAAGCACCAAACCTTTGATTGCAGTTGGCGCAGTAAGGACTGGCTGTGGCAAAAGCCAGACATCCAGACGGATTATTGAATTGCTGATGGAAAGAGGGGTAAAAGTTGTTGCTGTGCGTCACCCTATGCCTTATGGTGACCTTGTGGCACAAAAGGTCCAGCGTTTTGCTACTATCTCCGACCTCGCAAAGCACAAATGCACTGTTGAAGAAATGGAAGAATACGAACCACATGTTGTTCGTGGAAATGTGATTTATGCCGGTGTTGATTATGAAGCAATCCTCAGGGCTGCAGAACAGGATCCTGATGGTTGCGATGTTGTTTTGTGGGACGGTGGAAATAACGATTTCCCATTCTATAAACCCGACCTGAACATTACTGTAGTTGACCCACATCGCCCAGGCCATGAAGTGAGCTACTATCCCGGCGAAGTAACTTTGCGTCTTGCCGATGTTGTTGTAATTAATAAAATGGATAGCGCTGCACCGGAAGCCATTCAGATTGTTCGACAGAACATTGCGAAAGTAGTTCCAAATGCAATTGTTGTTGATGGAGCTTCTCCGATCAAAGTTGATGATCCTTCGGTAATTAAAGGGAAAAAGGTTTTGGTTGTTGAAGATGGGCCAACATTAACGCATGGTGAAATGAAAATTGGTGCCGGAACCGTGGCTGCCCAAAAATTTGGGGCAAAGGAAATGGTCGATCCGCGGCCTTACACTGTTGGTAAACTGAGCGAAACATTCAGGATTTATCCTAACATTGGTACACTTTTACCGGCGATGGGTTATAGCGATCAGCAATTAAAAGATCTCGAAACAACCATCAACAATACCGAATGTGATTCGGTGGTTATTGGTACACCTATTGATCTTAAACGCCTGATAAATATTGACAAACCAAGCACACGGGTTTATTACGACCTGCAGGAAATTGGTTTCCCCAATTTTGACGGAATTGTTGACGACTTTGTGAAGAAATACAATTTGACAAAGTAATTGTAATTATTGATATGATAAAAAAAGGCAGCCGGATCTGGCTGCCTTTTTTATATTCCTGCGCTCACTCATTTGTTTCTTTTGGTATGATAAGCAACTTTTTCGAGTGAGGTGATCATATCATATTCTTCCAGATAAACATGTTCGGGAAGATTTAACGGTTTTGAAGAGAAATTTAAAATCCCTTTAATACCTCCGTCAACAAGCAAATTGGCTGTTTCGGTTGCTTTATCAAAAGGTACGGTAATAACCCCAATCGAAATATTCTGGCTTTGTATCCTTTCTTTAAGCTCATCAACATGCAGAACGGGGACACCGGCATAAAGCTGCCCTATTTTTTCAGCATTGATGTCGAATGCGGCAACGATCTTCAACTTCGGGCGTTTCCCGCCAAAATATTTCAGGATAGCTTTCCCCAAATTTCCTAATCCCATAATGCAAACATTTTGCCCGCCTTCGGTATCGATAATATTCCCGATCAAATCGATCAATTCTTTTACATCATATCCTTTCCGTAATGTTCCGTTATAACCGATCAACATGATGTCTCTTCGCACCTGAACAGGTGTGATGTGAAGTAACTGGGCAATTTCGTGCGAAAAAATAAATTCTTTCCCCTTTGCCAAAATGATCAGCAGATTACGGCGATATTGGCTGAGCCTTTCAATGGTTTTATCCGGCAGATGCATGAGTATATTTTTAAAGTTTGTGCAATATTACATATAATTGTTATAAAGATAACAGCAAAATTTATTTTTTATTCGGGTTTGTAAAAAGAAAAAACCTGCACGACTTAGCCGGCAGGTTTTTTCGAATTCCATTTGAAGATAATGATATCCTTTATTTTACAACAAGTTTTTCGAGTCTTACCGATTCTTTACTTATTAGTCTCAGGAAATAAACCCCATTAGGCTGGCCCGAAAGATCGAGTTGTTGTGACCCATTCAGCTGTGCATTGTAAATCAACTGTCCTTGTGAGTTTGTCACTTTAATTTCGATCGGATTGCTGATTCCGGACATATTAATATTAAATATACCTGTCGATGGATTCGGATATATTTTAACAGCAGAAACCGGATCATTTTCAACTGAAACAGCACCTACTTTAAAGCTGGTGATGACCGAAAGACCGTTGATAGCGAAGTTGCCGTCGGCATTCGGCATCAGGTTGCTATAAACAGGAGTCGTTTCAAAAACTTCACCATTCCTGAAGATTTTAATATTCATCATTTCACCTGGTGACATGCCTTCGTTAACGTCGGTGGTTTCATCATTCCCATAAACTGCAAATGCAAACCTGTTTTGACCTGCAACTTGTGTCATTCCTACACAAAGGCCTGAATTATTGAAAACGCCAATAATATCACCTGCTATCAGTTCTGAAGCGGCTTCATTTTCAACTCCAATAAAATGAACGTCTCCTGTTTCAACAACATCATTCCATGGAGAGATGTTCTCAAATTTATTCGAAACCTGTTCAACAACTGATGAACCTTTAATAATTCCGAAATCGAGAGTTGTAGTAGCAGCAAATTTAACCAGGTAACCAAAACCAGGTTTAAGAGTTGTCAATGTATTGATGTACGGAGGCCAATAAATCAGACTCTGCTCCATGTCGAAAGCAAAAACAATATTACTTCCATGAGGAACAAGTACATCAGCAACTGAAACATTTTCGGTACTTAGAACAGGAATAATATGGATACCAGCGCTAAAAGTGACAGTTTGATCGGTCAATGGCTCTCCAACAAATACGAGATTATCCGTGACACCCATTTTAATCTTATAACCCAAATCATTATTCCAGTTTCCTATGGTATTAATATTCTGACTTGGCCAGAAGATTCCTTCTTCTCCAATTAAAATGACCATATTTTGGTCGATTTCAGAGAGCAAGTATTCCATGGAAGCATGGTTTGCTCCTTTAGGAAGCGGATTTAGGTCGATGTATGTTGAAACGTAACCCCATTGATTTGCAGAAGGTACCATGATTTGTTGTCCGAGAACCTGGAGAGAAATATCAACGGTTTCTACTCCAACATCAGGATCAGAATAGAATGACAGTGTTGCACCATAGGTGCCTGGGATAACATTTGCATTTGCAGTAAAAGTAATCATCTGTGAATCACCTGGATCAACAGTTCCCGATGTTTCTGATAAATTAAACATACTGGTTTTGTCCCCACCAACTACGAAATAACACGAGGGATTTGGAACCCCTAATTGTGATAAATAGAACCATCCTGCCGGAAGCCCGAAAAATCCTCCAAAATCGTTGAGTGTAGCCTGTGTTGCAACAGGAACACTTCCTGTATACCAATTCCAGCGAGCGGTTGTCAGGCTTGTAGCATCCTCATATACAGCATAAACCGAAAGCCAGTAATGCCCTTCTCCCAACTGAAGTGGAGTAGAAAGCGAAAGTAATTGCGTTGTAATATTCATACCTCCATCAGGAATAAGTTCTTCACGATAAATCATTGTACCTGGTTTTCCACCCAGATCATTATAGAATTCAACAGCAAATGCGTCAGGTATCAGTATTGTGTTTGAGAACCCTGCAGTATATACAAAGCTGATTGTCCAGTTTTCGTAAGGTGCTACGATGAAATCATCAGCGGTAATCACTCTTCCGTCAGGCATCACACCCGTAAGATCAGAAGAAACAATGCCACTTGTAGTAGCGTTGATGTTTGTATTATCCCATAGAACTTCAGTTTTAGGGCTTAATGAAGCATTTGGCATAATTTGGTTTGTTTCATCTACAATCCCATCCACTTTTTTGTAGAATGGGCTTTCCATTGGGGCTGCTTTCGTAATAAAATCTAATGATGCATCCCAACTCAGCGGGCCATCTCCATTATTTGCAATTGTAATGTAATGTGTGGCCGATTCACCATACCATAGAACATCGCTAATGGATTCAGGATCAACTTCTAAAGTTGGGGCTGTAAGCGCAAAATCAACAGTGTTTGTCTGTCCTGATAAAATTTCCTGGTCGGTAAGGGTAAGGGGATTATAGCCATAAGCAGTAGCAGTCCCATCATAAGTGCCTTCCATTAACCATTTTTCATACGTCCCATCGGGTAAAGTTGTGGCAGGTTCATAACCATCAAAAGTAACTTCTGCACCATTAATTGGATCTCCAGTGGCAAGTTCTGTTACAGTTCCGGCAACTAATACCGGCTGATAAACGCAAATATTGTCAACAAACCAAAAATTTATGTCATAGGAATCTTCTCCTCCGGCAATAAAGGCAACTTTAAATACATTTCCAAGTGCATACGCTGAAATGTCGAGAACTTCTTTGGTCCACGGAATATCACCATCCTGATTGTCCCAATATCCAACCTGGTGCCAGGTTGTGCCATCATAAACATTAGCAGATAACCATTCTGTGGTATAGGAGTCATAATTACTAAGCAGAAGGTCAAACTGAATATAAATTTTACCTGTTAGTTCAGTACCATCAAGTTCGTAACTTGACAGCGTATTCTCATAATTCAATTGTTGAGGGTTCCAATAGAAAAAGGCTGTTGGCTGAGGATTTCCGTCCTGATCAGTCAGATCCCAGGCACTGCCTTCAGCAGGATCTAACGTCCAATAATTTGTAGCAAAGTCCATACTGTCCCAATTTTCACAGAATGGAAGTGTAAAAGGAATTGGCAGGAAGGTAATGCTAACATCGAAAGCTGGGGATTGTATCCCCTGATCGGATGTAAGTGTACCTTCAAAACTATATTTTCCCAATGGATATGTGCCATTTACCCTTAAAAAATCGTCTGGCTGGCCAAGCAATTTTTGTAATCCGTCCACCAGCATGAATGCCTGTTCACCTTTTTTGGTAAAGACTTTGATATAAAACATGGGCTGTTCGCCAGAAATGATCTGCCACATTGTGGGTTCCCAGGTACCTGTACAACCTTCGAAAACACCCTTGTCAAACCAATAATCATAAAATCCATCAGGAAGATTCTCCGTTTTTAGTAAAAATGGGTAATAATCTTCGGTAAGCGGAAGATCAGTGGTTGTTTCAGTAGTAAAATCAAGGAAATAAAACGGAATTGCAGGATCCAACTGCATACTGAAACCTGATGCTAAGTCACCGTCTACAGTGTTCCAGATCGGCAATGCAGTGGATTTCTTAAGTTCGACAACTGTAAATTCCGGATAATCTGTCACATCATTAAGTGTAATCGGGATTGTAATCAGATCAGATTCTGTTCCTTCGAGATTTTCTACCTTACCGGAAAAAGAATAATCACCACTGGGAAAATACCCCGTAAAGTTAAGATATTCATCGGGTTGTCCCAATAAGTATCTCAACCCGTCAACCAACATTGCGGTTTGAACATCAGTATTTGTAATTCTTGTATAAAATATGGGTTGATTCCCGTTGATGATTTCCCACATAATACCCTGCCATCCTGTAGCGCCTTCAACAACACCTTGAGCTGCCCAATAAGCAAAGAAATCAGCTGGATAGGTATCTAAATAAAAGCCATAATAACCAACTGCAAGCGGAACGTTCGTAGTCGTAGAAGCTGTTAAATTGATATAATAATCTGCGATGAGTTTATCGATATCCATCGTAAAGCCATCAGGGTAACTTCCGCCCAATGCAGTCCAGGAGATCTTATCGGTAGAAAATTCAAGTCCTAAAGATACAATTTCAGGTGCACTTTCCTTAATGGTGATTTTATCGACAAAAGTGTTGAGATTACCATAATCACTGATGCCGGTAAATTTAATTGCCGTAACATCAGTGCCAAGAACCTTTGTGTATTTTACCCAGGTTGAAGCGCCGCTTCCATACGTTTCAATCTGGTCGAGAAGGGTATAACTTACTCCATTATAAGAATAAACTTCTAATTCAGCGGGAGTTGTTGATACATCATCGTTCCACCAATAAAATGTTAAGGTTGGCAAGACGAGTCCGGATACATCAAAGCTGGAAGTAATCATTGAACCCGTTGTTCCGTTAGCATAATCATAATTGTCAAACATGGCGGCATAGGTGCCGTCGTAGGCTGTTCCAGGACCAAAATATGTTCCATCATCAATCATCCAGGCTCCATCACCAAATTCAGGAATAATAGTCCATCCGGATGGCGGCCAGGTAGTCAGGCCTTCGAAACTTTCATCAAGTACCTGCGAAAAGGCAAATGATGTAAGAAAAAGGAATGTTAAAAGAATTGTAACTTTTTTCATAAACGTCAGGATTTAATTAATATTTATTTAATTCATTTAGTTAAATTTCCAAAAAACATAATGGTTGATTATTAAAGATGGTAAGGGGAACGAATTCTTCATAGGCTATTCACTTTTGGTTGAACAAAACATTTTTAAAACTTTAATTTATTCATAATCATTACTTTAAAAAAAATTAATGCTAAAACCTGCTCAATTGAAGTCCAAGAAAGCAAATTTAAGCCTGTTTTTCATTAATAATTTAATGTCCTTTTATCTAACTTACAAGTATAGTAATATTTGGTAAAATATTCACAAAAAAAATCTAATCAAAAAACATAATCAGTACAATTTAAAAAGGTTCTAATTTATTCAGATGCATTTACTTTTGAGAATCAACTGGTTATTGATAGAAAGAAAAAGCCCCGGATTTTCCGGGGCTCTCTGAAAAGGAGACGAAATACGTTTAATTAATTACGATCTTTTGAACTTTAATTCCATTTTCCGATACAACCCTGAGGTAGTATACACCTTTTTCGATCCGGGAAAGATCAAGTGTGCCATTGCCCTTAAAAATGGATGTATTTACAATTTGTCCAGTTGTATTTGTAACCTCAATGGATATTTTTCCATTCGACAGAATGTTGAATAATCCATTTGAAGGATTTGGATAAATTTCAAACTTAATACTGGTATTGCCAATTCCTAATGCACTTGCTTTTAATTCCTTAATTATGGATAAGCCACCGGATTCAAAGATCCCTGTATTCCAGTTTTGATCATAGGTTGCTGTAAGATCAGTAACCTGGCCGGTTGCAGGATTAAACATTTTCAAATTCAAATATTCTCCTGCGGTTAATCCATCGGGTGCCGGAGTGGTAAAATCATCACCATTTACAATCAATGCCTGGTTAGTTGATTTGCTGGTTAATTCACTTATCCCAACGCAACGACCTGACGAATTGAATACTCCAATTACAGAACCAGTTTCAATTTCAGTCATTGCTGACTTGTCGATTGAAATGATATGTGCGTCTCCTGTTACGGTCACATTATTCCAGGGTGTGTTGTTAACGAATGAATTAACAGGGTTCACACCTGATGAAGCCTTTACACTAAAATCGAAAGTTGCCGGATTGAGCAATCTAATGAGGTAGCCAATTCCAGGTTCGAGTGTTGTAAGTGTATAAATTCCACCAGCAGGCCAGTAAATCAAACCTTCCTGAATATTAAATGCAAAAACCAGGTTATTTCCTACCGGACCAAAAACATCGGCTGCGCTAACAGCGTTTGGTGAAAGCTCGGGTAAATAATGTAAACCTGCGCCAAATGAAACTGACTGGACAGCAGGCAATCCGTAAAATTCGAGCAATGCAGGCTCATTCATCTTAATTTTGTATCCATTGTAAACGTCCCAGTCACCAAACAAATTAAGGTTTTGTGACGGCCAGTAAAAACCACCGAATTTTATTATAATTTCCATTTGATTAACGATTCCGGATAGTACATCTTCAATACCAGGGCTTGCAGGAGCAATGAAACTTGAAATCCCTAACCATCCGGCTTGTAAGGGAATAGCCTGGTCGGCCTCGCTTGGACTAGGATCCTGTGTAATCGTCACTGTAGCTTCGGTATTGGTAGCATCAGGTGCTGTAATAACAATGTGCCCAGTACGGGAAGATGCGACTGGGTTCTGGTTGTAATAAAATGTTATTGAGGCATCATTGGTTCCATCCATTGGGTCAGCGGTGAGCCAACCGGCATCACTTACAAGTTCCCATGCAGTACCGGCAAAACCGTCGAAATCGATTGTGAACGATCCTGATCCTGAATTATAAGGTATGGATATGTTCATTGGATTTACTGTCATCGTCGGTTTTCCAATTTCAAAATTGATTGCTTTGGCCTGTTCTGCTGTCTGAGCAGTAATAACTCCTAAAAATAATCCCGGATCGGCTTTAACAAATGATGCTGGTGTAACCAGGGTCGCATTAACGGTAAATGAACCCCCTGCCGGAATTGCAACAATATTACTTGGATCAAAAGTGAATGCTGAGGCAGGAATTACATTGCCAAACTGATCAGTCAGGTCGGAAGCGAAAATATCAATATCAATTAATGGAGATTCGCCTGTTGTTTCGGCAACATCAAATGTGAAATTGTATGTTTGGCTATATTCAAAAGGATTGTATGCAATTACTGATGGATTTAACGTCATGACAGGTATAACGGCAGGTGGATTAACAATAATTACATTGAGCCCGCCAATGGCATTCACAAAAGCTGTAGCCCCAATGGTAGTTAATGGATTTACATCCAACAAATAGCACTCCTGATCAACTAAAACGTCTTGGATATATGCTTTAAAACATAGCTCCATCGACTGAAGAGTTCCACAGTTGTTTACAATTTCAGTATTAAAATTGGATGATTCCTGAAGGTCAACTTTTAACTCGTAGTAGTCACCGGTAGTCGATGTCCATTCTGAATTTGGAATGTTGGTGTACCATATTGCACCTGATTTTCCGGCAGCATTTCCGCTTTGGTCGTAAATCGTGAAGTCAATGCAGTCAGATTTTCCACCAGGATTGGTGTCAAGTGAAATTCTTAAGCTGCTGCCAACCGGAACTGTACCCGTTTGAATTGCTAAAAGGGCCAAAGCAGTTTCGAGATTGTAGTCATTTGGACCATATGCATTATGCCAGTAGTAGTTACCATTTCCGTCAGTAAAATGCTGGCTTTCGATAGTGTTGTACAAATGAGCATACCAGTCACCACCGGCAAAATTAGTTTTATTGAGCAAAGACAAAGCTTTGGAAACTTCATAAGTGTAGTAATAATATCCGGCACCCGAATACACATGACTCCCAATGCTTACCGGTGTGAATATTTCGGTTAGAGAATATTGTTCAATATAATTCGACATAGTTAAAGCCAATGCTTCTGCAGCAGCTACACCGTGCTGTTTGGCCAAAATTAATCCCCAGATACTGGCGGCAGTATTCCCTCTTGTCCATGTGGATGGGTCCTGGTAGCCAATCCATGTTAAATTTCCTGATGCCCCCTTGTGATAATTGATATAGTTATAAATCTTGTTCCAAACGTCTTTATCGGTGTAACCTGTTTCGTTAAGTGCAAGGTATGCCCACTGGTTGAGTGACATATCGCCACCATCCTGAGAGGTATAACTTCTGTCGTAGCGCCAGCTAACTCTTGCCCAGGCAGGGTTAATGTCCTGAGTATAATAATTTAAGGCAAGAGCGATTGCGTTCTGAACCTGAGTTTTAAGTGGATCAACCAATCCACCGGAATTCACTGCGGATTGCAATGCAACAATGGACTGGGAGGTTCCATAGCCGATTGTTGTAGTTGCAAATGCGCCTGTATGATAACCTGATGTAATTTGGTCACCTAAAATAAAATTAATGGCATTAGTTACAACTGTTCCATAAACAGGATCATTAACCCCATAACCATTTGCCAGAAATGCCTGAAGACAGAGGGCTGTTATACCGGTATTATTGCTCCAGGCACCAATTGCTTTGGTTTCTTCCGGAACAGCTGTTGGATCAATACTTGGGCCTATATTTGACGTACCTCCCTTAGAAGTACTCTGATGAGATGCCAGATACGCCAGCCCCTTATCTACCAGGATATTGGACTTTTGTGCCGGGCTATTAAGCCACAAGGTCAAAAGCAATCCTGCAAAAATGAATGTAAAAAGTTTAAACTTCATAAAATCCTCCTTTTTAATTGTGATTGAATTGTAAACTTGTAATTAACAATGACTGTAATTTTATTCCGATTTAAAAATCATATTTCGTTTCTTGATTGTTGTCGATTCAGGTAATCCTGCAATTTCTTCCAATGAAAGGATCGTATAGGCTGTGACTAAAACCGGGTTGTTTTCCCACCATCTTCCATTTTCATTCACCCAGAAGCCTTCCGGCGATTGAATTTTAATCAGTTGATTAGCTAATTCGTTTCTCCATTCATGTGAAACATTTAAATTATCAACAATTACATCATTCCCAAAGGCATTTAGTGATTTTGCCATAGTTTGATAGTAGTAGAAAAGTCCCTGGTTACCCATTTTAGGTGCCGTTTGAACGGAATAATTGTTTCTGATCCAGTCATAAGCCGCTTTGACGCGTTCGTCACCTTTATCAACTTTTGCGTAGATTAAACTCTTTAAACCGGCGTATGTCATACTTCCGTAAGAATTTGTACCTCCAGCTTTACTTGCTCCTGGTTCATAAATAAAGCCACCATCATTGCCACTGTAAGCTTCAGGATTTACTGATTTAAGATTTTGGCATTTGGCTAAGAAAACAAGTGCTTTGTTATAGAAAAGTTTCTTGTTCTCCATTTTTTCTTTTTCCTCGGGTGACAGTGCTTTTTCGGGTTCAAGATTTTTATTATCATCGATAGCCATGGCTTCAACGGCCCATTGCAAATTTGAAAGGTCAGGACGATCATCACCGCCATATCCCACACCCCCATAATAGAGGCTGTCGGGAGTTTTGTCATTACTTTCATCAATTTGCTCTCCCATCAGGTACTTCTCAGCATTATTAATGATTCCAGCAAAAGCAGGATCATTTGCATCTTTAAAAGCAGTCAAACTTATTGCAGTGTTATAATGGGCCATATCATCAAGAAAAATGCTGCCGTCAGGTTTCACACATTTTTTTAAAAATTCGAACCCATTGGCAATAACAGGTTCTTTATCAGTAACACTTGGATGCGCTCTCAGATAGGCAGATAATACCAATGCGGTTATTCCCGGGTAATGTTGCCATGATCCATCAGCTTCCTGTTTTTCGTAAAGCCATTTCAGACCAAGTTTTACCGAATGATCGATTTCTTTTGCTAATGACAGATCAACTTTTGGTAAAGATTGCTGAGCCGTCCCATTTGTCGAAAAAAGAACAATGATTGAAAAAAGAATGCAAAATGTTTTTTTAGTCATAAACTTGTTTTCTAATTGTTAAATGCCTGAATTATTAATTTTACCGGCTGCCCCTTGGTTAATCCTGCAGCTTCATTTACATAAAATAATTCATCATTATATTTACCGGACGAATTAAGTTCCATTAATGCAATTGGGTCATAATAAGTGGATATCATTGTCACATTTGGGTCAACAATTACAAACCCGCTCCGATGGGTCACTGCACCTTTAAAAAGCCAGGTGGTGTGGTTTATTTGGGATTGAGTACGCTCATCCTGGATAAGCGATTCTGCTGGAAACCGGACAAGTTTACCATTCTTCTCCAACTCGATAAACATAACCACACTGTCACCAGGTGTTTCGATTGATTGGTAAGGGCTTAATGAATCTGCTTTTGATGGATCATCGGGCAATTCATTAACAGGATCAAGCCCAAGAAGTAAGAGAGCAGTTTGAAATTCAAGCGGAGAAATTTTTGTTGTTAACAGGCTTTCGTGTGTTTTACCTTCAGGACGGCAAAGCACGACTTCAATTAATCCTGCAGCCATGTTAATGGTACAAGGAATAGTGACAGTACGGCTGGATGTATTTATTTCCATGTCTTTAAGCATGTAAACATCATTACTGATCTTTGTCAGGACATCACCGGGAAGTTGATCCTGGGCAAGAAGGAGATTGCCAAATACAAATGAAATTATTAAGATAAAAAAGTGCAAAAATGATCTGGTGAAATAATGAATTTTACCAGTTTGATTTTCGTAAAAAAGTTGCTTCATTTGCTTTATTTTCTGATAACTTATACTTTTAAAAATTTGAATACAATAATATGAATAAAAATTGTAATATCCAATAAATTTTGCAAAAATTTAACACTTTATAAAATTATCTTAATTGCCGGTATTTTAACAAGTACAACACATAATTGTTTTATTGCTGATTGTGTTAATTTTTAGTTAATTTGATGTTTAAGCCAAAATTAAATTGAAAACGGTTTATATATCTCACAAAAAAAACAATAGTTTTGTGCTTAGAAAAAAGTATTATCAACAAACTAAACATGAATTTTATGCGAAATCATTCTTTACACCACAAGTTCATTACCTGTTTTTGTCTGATGATTTCAGGCTTTATGTTTTCATATCATGTTCAGGCACAGGGAAATATTAGCCAAACTGATACGATTAAAAAGATTACATTCGATGAAGTTGTCATCACGGCAAACCGCTATCAAAGCACCATCTTTTCAAGTGGGGCATCTGTTGATATTATCAATCTAAAGCAAATAAATTCGCTGCCAATTTTGGGAACATCAAATAGTTTGTCATATTTCCCTGGAATATATGTATCGTCAAACGATGGCATGGGACTTAACCCGCAGGTGATGGTCCGTGGTTTTTATGGTGGCGGAGAAGCTGAATATATTAACGTATTGGTCGATGGAATCCCGATAAACGATTTGGAAAATGGATTAGTCAGCTGGAATATGGTACCTTTATTGCAGATAAAAAGAATGGAGTTACTCAGGGGTGGTTCTTCACCACTTTATGGCGACGCAGCTTTGGGTGGCGTACTTAATATAATTACCGAAAAAATGGATAAGCCGTTTACCAATGCCAGTATCAGTTACGGAGCCTTAAATTCTTATAATTTTGGTTTGAATAATGGAGGGAAGTTGGGAAAAGGAAGGTATGAAGTTTATGCTGAAAATGAAAACACAGATGGTTTCAGGGATCACAGCAAATGGAATTCTACAACTTTTGGCGGCAAATTGAAAATGCCGGCTGGAAACAAATCAACAATTACCTTAAGTTCATATAATCAAATATTAAAATCCGAAGATCCCGGACCCTTAAGTGAATCACAAGTTTCAGGAAATCGTGAACAATCGGCCCCATATTATAGGGAAGACGGGAGGGATCAAAAACGATTTTTAGCCCGTGCCGATTTCAGCAGCAAGATCAATAAAACGACCGACCTTGGTATTGGTCTTAGTTTCCAGCACAAAAACAACCACGATACCCGTACTTATACCCAACCTCCGCTAATCCTCGACCCTTATACTTTTACTCCAATTGCTCCTTATGATACAACCCTTTATGGTGATACAAAACGGCGCAATATTTCAACCAATATCGTTAACCTGGATTTGAAGATTTTGAATTTAAATTCTGATAAGGGGACAAAACTAACCGGAGGTATCGAAACCAGCTACGGCAGTTTTAA
>Ga0172370_10004258_pt1 | contig 19248 bp, 16 predicted proteins | sample LakKiv5m_FD_114538 | JGI IMG/M metagenome (GOLD analysis project Ga0172370, IMG submission 114538) | Freshwater microbial communities from Kabuno Bay, South-Kivu, Congo - kab_022012_11.5m | ecosystem: Environmental > Aquatic > Freshwater > Lake | place: Democratic Republic of the Congo...
GAATCTATCCGCGAATTGCCCGGATTCAGGATCGCACTCGACTGCGCAAAGTGATTATCGCTTGCATCGAAACCTATATGCCGCCCTTTTTGAATCTGGCATTTCAATTCAAGAAGCGGCTGCAAACGACTCAAGAAAAAATCGCCCGGCGTGTCGACACTCTTTTTTTTCGCCAGCTTTTGCTGGGAAAGCCGATCGACCCAGTCACGTCAATTGAGGTCAACTCTCCGGCTATATTGCTTTACACAGGTGGGGTTACCGGAACACCCAAGGCCGCGATCCTCAGTCACAAAAATGTCATCGCTAATGTTGTGCAGGCCAAGGCTTGGCTTAGCAATACCGCCGAGGTCAACGAGGTGATCCTGGCGGCCCTGCCTTTCATCCACAGCTATGGCATGACGGCCGGCCATCATTTGGCCATATTAACGAAATCCGTCTTGATCCTTGAGCCGCGATTCGAGATCAAGCGGGTGTTGAAGGACATCAAAAAATACAAAGCGACGCTTTTCCCCGGCGTACCTACTATGTACTCCGCCATTGTTAATTCTTTGGACGGCCGAACAATAGACTTGTCCTTTTTGCGAGCCTGCATCAGTGGCGGCGCTCCTTTGCCCTTGGAACTGCGAAGGCAATTTGAAAAGCTTACCAAAAGCAGGTTGATCGAAGGATACGGTTTGACTGAAGCGGCGCCGATAACCCACTGCAACCCTATTTCCGGGGCGATCAAAGATGGCAGCATCGGATTACCTTGGCCGAACACAGACGCGCGAATCGTGGATTTGAACACGGGCAAGCCGCTACCGATTGGATCTATAGGCGAGTTGGAGGTGCATGGGCCGCAAGTTATGCTTGGTTATTGGCGGCAAGATGCCGAAACCGGAAGAGTGCTTTCGCCGGATGGCTGGCTGCGTACCGGCGACATTGCTCGCTTGGACGAGGATGGGTATTTTTACATCGTCGATAGAAAGAAGGACATTATCTTTTCCGGCGGCTATAATATTTATCCCAGCGAGGTCGAGAGGGTGCTGATGGAGCATCCCAAGGTGGCCGAAGCCTCGGCCGTGGGCATTCCGAATGAATACTACGGCGAAACGGTTAAGGCATTTGTCACCTTGATTACCGGCGCGCGCACGACTGAAAGGGAGCTGTTGGAGTTTTGCCAAGGCAAGTTGGCCAAGTTCAAAATTCCGCGGCAAATAGTCATTCAAGCGGAATTACCAAAAAACTTGTTAGGCAAGGTGCTAAAACGAGAGCTTTTAAAGCCGATCCATTTGCCGCTTAAACGGGCCGGAAGGCAGACGCAGAAGGTCCTCGGATAACGAATCAACGACATGCTCCTAATGGCAGCGAGAGCTGCTCGATCCGGAACATCCCGATGGTCATGGTTGGGTCTTTGGGAAGGCGTCTGGTAAATAACACTCGAATGAAGAAATCTTAGAAAAAGTGAAATTGAAACTTCCGCATGAGCAATTTGATAACTGGCACAGAAATTACCAGACAACATGCCAATTTCACTTCCACCCCATGTTTTTTTGATGGTTTTCGATCAGACATTAAATAGCTGACATGATAGAAAACGAGCTCGTAAAAGTCAGTACCGAGGGGGAACTGGGCAATATCATCAAGCTGAGTCCGCAAGGATCGGCGCGCGACATTTCCATGGTGCCTTGTATTCTGTCGTCATTTGAAGAGGCTTCCCGGCAAAACTTTCGCTACTTTATTCTTGATCTAAGCCACCTGCGCGAGCTTCCGCCCGGTCTCATCGTGTTGCTTTTCGAGCTGACCGCACGCGTACGCAGAAAAGGCGGCGACCTGCAGATCGTCAGCTTAGGGAGCGTGGCACAGAATCATTTGCTCACTTTTAATCCGCTCAGCTACTTGACCGCCTCTACTTCTGAGGAGGCCGTTGTGGCCGAATTCGAAATGCGGGCAAAAATTGCAGCGGAACCGGAACAAGGATTTTTGCCGGAAGCTACTTCCGGTCCGTTTACCTCATTGGGGATGACTTTGCCTCGGTCCACGCACAAAAACAGTATCGAGATACCCAGCCGCGTGGACGCTTTGTATCATGCCTGTGATTTCGTCACCGGCCTGGCAAAGAACATGGGCTTTGCGGAACCGGAATTGGGGAAAATTAAATTGGCCGTGTATGAAGCTTGTTTGAATGCCGTCGAGCATGCCTATCATTCGGACCCCAATCGCTTTGTAAAAGTCGCAGTGGAAACCGCCGGGGAGAAATTGGTCGTTGCAGTGATCGATCGAGGCGAAGGCTTCAAGGTGGACAAAGCGAAGGATTTTGACGTCATCGAAGCAGTGGTTAATCGCAAGACCGGCGGCATGGGGCTGCACCTCATTCGCCGCTCGGTGGACCAAGTGCGCTATGAAATCGATCCATTGGTGGGGAACAAGCTGATTATGATAAAAAATTTGCATAAATCCGCTGACTCGAGCATCTAAGGTAGTGCTGCGATTCGCATTGATAGCGATTAAGCTAAAGTAGAATGAAAAGAATTTTTGAGTTCAAGCCGATCTGGCTGCTGCAAATCCTGTTTGTGATAGTCGGATTTCTGGTTGTTTTTCAATATCGGAAAACGAGCGACCAGAATCAGGCTGTGACAGTGGGGCATGAGATTTCGACTCCCAGTTTGAAAAACTCGGATCCGCCACCTATTGATCCGGAGCCTTTACCGGAAGAGGAAGAGCCGGCCCAGGTTATGCTGGAAGCGGCAGTCGTTTGCTTGGATGTGGAAGGTGGCAATTCCGTGTTGGCCAAATCTGCTTTCAATAAAAACATCGATTATTTGTACTGCCACACTACGGTTTCGGGTCCAAAGGACGGCTTTGACATATATCATCGCTGGTTTCATCGCGGTGAGCAGGTTGGCGAATTTCGGCTGTCAGGTAATGGCAGGCATAGCAAGCTGTGGAGCAAAAAGGAAATGTCATATAAAAAGGCTGGCGATTGGCAGGTCCAAATAATGGATGAAAATGGCGTGCAGCTTGGCGTCGTAAAATTTTCTCTTAATTGAGTCAAGTATTAGGGTGTTAACTGTGAAGAAATCCAATTTGCGAGAAGATATTCGACTCTTTAGAAAAAGAAAGTCCTGGTACGGCGTGCCGTTGCTAATCCTCGGCGTCGTGGGTTTGATATTGCCAGTCATGCCCGGCTGGATCTTGATCTTTTTGGGGATTCTACTGCTTTTCCCCGCAACCGGTGACAGAATCATTGAAAAGCTAAAGAGACTTCGAGAGAGGATTTTTCCCAAGACCGAAGGGAAAGGTTAACGGCACCTACGCTCCTTGTAGCCGAGCTCATAGCTCAATAGATTCTGCAGCGTATTCGCTTCCACATTGGAATCATGAGAAGAAGCGAATAACACCGTTAACCTGACTGTTGAAACATTTGCAATGCGTTGGCAGTTTAAAGGACGAATACAAAGCGAAAATTATTATTAGCGAAATCATAAGGAGTGACTATGCCTTTCTTTAGTACAACGGATTTGCTGCTGCTTTTGCCTGCCTTAGCTTTGACCATCTATGCGCAGATAAAAGTGAAAAGCACCTTTGCGAAAATGAGCCAAGTTCGTACGGCGTCGGGAATGACCGGTGCGAGAGTGGCCGAAAGCCTTCTTAATCGCAATAGCATTCATGACGTGGCGGTTGAAGAAACCGGGGGCACCTTGAGCGACCATTATGATCCACGGCAAAAGAAGCTGCGGCTGTCGAGCGAAGTCTATCATTCAAACTCGCTGGCTGCTTTGGGAGTAGCCGCTCACGAAACCGGGCACGCGCTACAGCACAAGGTGGCTTACGTACCCCTTAATATTCGCCAAAGCATTTATCCCGTAGCGAATTTTGGCTCCACCCTGGCAATGCCGCTATTTATCGCCGGCTTTATTTTTAGAATTCCGTTCCTTATCGATATCGGGATTTTATTTTTTGCCGGCGCTGTGCTGTTTAGTATCGTAACGCTGCCGGTTGAATTCAACGCCAGCAACCGCGCCATTGCCCAGCTTAGCTCGGGCGGATATTTGCGCCAAGACGAAATAGCCGGCGCCAAGAAGGTTTTGGACGCCGCAGCGCTCACCTACGTTGCCGCGGCAACGATGGCCGTCCTGCAATTGGTCAGGCTGTTGCTTATGCGAGACCATGACTAATATAATCCTAATGAATGTCGAGGAGGTCAACCGGCCTCCTTTTTTTATGCCCATTCGGTCTGCGAAGGGATCATTGAACTGAGATTCGATGCTGTAGAAAATCTCTAAGTTGGTAAAGCCCACCCATGCTCTTTGGCTAATCACTGAGCTATTGTAGCCGCTCAAAATCTCGGAGCGGCATAGATTCTGCCATCATGACAAAACACGCGCTTCGCACTGCTTTTGCAGGCGTGCATTGAAGGCCAGGCAAATGTATTAAAGCCTGCGAGTTGACTACCATAAGCGATCCTGGCACACGGCTTGCAAAGGGGCCGAGACGTAATTTCGTGATATTGACTTTGAAAATGAGGTCTTAGAACGTGGATGAGTTGATCGCCCCATTAGAGGGAGGAATCTCAATCCCCATTACATATGCTGCTTCGGTTGATGAAGCAAACGGCGACAAATCCGGAGAATATCTTGATCAACTGCGCCAATTGCAGTCGGAATTTGCAGACTATAAAAAGCGTGTTTTGCGCCAGCAAACAGAATGGCATGACGATTCGACACGAGAGATCATCGCTGATGTCCTGCCCATTCTGGATGACTTTGACCGGCTGTTTCACTTCAGCGCTAACGAGTCTCCTCACGTTTCCCGCGCAGCAGTGAGCATGATTTACGAAAAGATGACGGCGGTTTTTCGCAAGCGCGGACTCGAAGTGATCGACGCTAAAAATTCACCTTTTGATCCGGAAATGCATGAGGCGGTCATCACGGAGGAATCAAGCATTGTTCCTCACGGGACGGTCTTACAGGTTTGGGAAAAGGGCTACAAGTTGAAGGACAAACTGTTGCGGCCGGCAAAAGTTAAGGTTGCGCAAAACGCGGCTGAACGGCCATAATGGCAAAAAAAGATTACTATGAAATACTCGGCGTGGCCGAGAATGCTTCTGCTGATCAGATCAAAAAGGCCTATCGGGATTTAGCTAAAAAGTACCATCCGGATGCCAATCCCAACAACAAATCTGCCGAAGAGCGTTTTAAGCAAATCTCCGAGGCTAACGCGGTATTGAGCGATTTGAAGAGACGTGCTCAATATGATCAGATGCGGAGGCTGGGTGCTTTTGACCAGGGCGGCTTTGCTTCTACCGGCGGAGTCAATTTTGACGATCTTGCCTCTGTATTCGGCAACTTTCAAGGACGGCGTGGCGCAAAAGGGGGCTTTTCTTTTGAAAGCTTTGGTTTTGACGATCTTTTTAGCCAGTTTTTCGGAGCCTCCAATGTAGGTGCCCGGACAAAAAGAGGTGGTCCTACCAAGGGAAAAGATGTGCACGTCGAGATTCGTGTTCCCTTTGAGATCATTTTGCATGGCGGGAAACAAGCTATTTCTGTGCAAAGGCGGGAAAAGTGCAACGTCTGCAACGGCACTGGTGCGGAAGGTGGCAAACTGCATGTTTGCAGCAATTGCTCCGGTACGGGCTCGGTTTCCGTCGGTTTGGGGGCGTTCGCCGTGAAGCGTGCCTGTCCGCAATGTTTGGGAAAAGGGAAAACAGCCAAGTCCTTCTGCAAGGCTTGTAACGGCGAGGGAAAAGTCACCAGGACACGCAAGCTTTCCGTCACCATACCGGCAGGGGCGGAGGACGGCAAGAAAATTCGGTTGAAAGGACAAGGTGAGCCGACCCTCGATGGCGGGGTAGCCGGCGATCTCATTCTGACCATAAGGGAGGAAAAGCACCCCATGTTCGAACGAAAAGGCGCTGATATCTACAGCGATGTGAGCATTAATTTTGTGCAGGCAACACTCGGCTCCAAGGTGCGAGTTGCCACTGTCGAAGGCGGCCAGGTGGAGCTAAAAATACCCGCCAGCACTCCCAACGGCAAGGTTTTCAAATTGAAAGGGCTTGGGGCCAAGGTGAAGGAAACGACCGGTGACCATTATGTAAAGGTCAATGTCGAGATACCTACAAGCCTTTCCGAAAGTAGCAAGGAAATTTTAAAAAGGTTTGCTGATGAAGCAGGAATGAAGTATTGAGCAGGCATGTTCTCACTGCTGTTGGTATTATCCGGCTAACTACGCGGCGAAATAATATTTTGGAACTTGATGAATGACATCTGGTATAAGCTTACTGAATTAGATAACGAAATGATCTTTCACACTGATTGCAATTCGATTCTTAGAAAGGGACGAAAATGAAATCACGTACATTTCCACTGATCGTGGTGCTGGCAATTTTCGTTGGCGTATTGGCCGGATTGATCATTGCCACGAATTTTGATTGGATAACGAAAGGCGTTGCTGCCTACAAAGACAAAACCATCAACACCGTTGCACTGGGTTCTTCTGAACCAGTTTCCGCTGAGCTGCAAGGCTTGCAGACACTCAGCAAGGCGTTTGTCGAAGTGGCGAAGGAAGCGAATCCCGCCGTGGTAACCATCAATAGTGAAGCGACGGTTAAACGGCCAATTCACCCATTCATGGATGATGAATTCTTCCGTCGCTTCTTTAATGTGCCGGATCAGGATCGGGAAGAAATCCTGCGCGGACTTGGCTCCGGCGTAATCGTCAATCCGGACGGCTACATTCTGACCAACAATCACGTCGTTCAGGACGCGGATGAAATAACTGTCAACATCGATAAGAAGGAGTACAAAGCAAAGGTCATCGGCAAGGATCCGGGCAGCGACCTTGCGGTGATTAAGATTGAAAAGAACGGCCTGCCTACGATTAAATTGGGAAACTCTGACGACTTGGAAGTGGGCGAGTGGGTGTTGGCCGTGGGTAATCCTTTTTCGAATATTTTGCAGAATACCGTAACCGCCGGCATCGTCAGCGCCAAAGGGCGATCCGGTCTGGCAATCGGCGGCGGCTCGATTCAATACCAGGATTTCATCCAGACGGATGCCGCTATTAATCCGGGCAACAGCGGCGGCGCGCTGGTCAATTTGCGCGGCGAGCTGGTGGGCATCAACACCGCCATCGTCGGGCAGGCGAATGTCGGCATCGGTTTCGCCATTCCGATCAATCTGGCCAAATCGGTGATGGCGCAATTGATCAGCAAAGGAAAAGTGATTCGCGGCTGGCTTGGAGTCTACATTCAGCCGGTTGATGAAAACATGGCCAAGGCCTTCAATCTGGATCGGCCCAAAGGCGCATTGGTATCTCGGGTGACTGATGATAGCCCCGCCGCCAAGGCAGGCATCAAAGCCGAAGATATTATCCTGAAGGTGAACGATCAGGACATTGATGGTCCGGATCAGCTTACGAATTATGTAGCCTCTTTGGAGCCCGGCAAAACAGCGAACGTGACGATTTGGCGCGATGGTGGTGAGAAGATGGTGGATATAAAGCTCGGTGAACGACCAGGAGCGGAAGAGGTGGCAAGTGAAGAGCCGGAAAAGGCCAGCACTACCACCAAGCTCGGTTTGGAGGTGCAGAACTTGACAAGTGAATCAGCCCGGCGCTTCGGTTATGAAGGCGAAAAGGGCGTGTTGGTGTCGGACGTCAAGCCCAACTCTGTTGCCGATCGCGAAGGAATCCGAGATGGAGATTTGATTGTTTCCGTCAATCGCAAGGCGGTGACCAGCGTTCGCGAATTCAGAAACATCGTGAACGAGCTCAAGACCGATGAGATCGTTCTCTTGAGACTCAAGCGCGGCGATGGCAGCTTTTTCCGCGCACTGCGCGTCCCGGAGGACATAAACTAAAGTAAGGAAAATTCGTTAGGAGACAGGTTCAGCTATGCCAAGTTATGATTATCTTTGTCGAAATTGTGGACATCGTTTCGAAGCTTTCCAAAAGATATCCGATAAGCCATTGACCAAATGCCCAAAATGTTCCGCGCACGTGGAGCGGCTCATTACCGGCGGAAGCGGCTTTATTTTTAAAGGCTCCGGCTTTTACATTACCGACTACAAAAGATCACATACATCCGCATCTAAACCGGAAGCTCATTCGAGTCCCAAGTCGGCTGAAAAGACCGGAACCGAATCTAAGACGCATACAGGCCCGACAAAAGTCACCGAAAAGACCGCGGCTTGAGCGATTCCTGAATTTGCATCTCCAGCCGGCCACGATGGCAGGAATTGCGCCAGCTTGGCCTTCAACACTCGCTATTTCAGCGGCGATGATAATTGACAGGCACATGATGATCCATTCATGTGCCTGTTTATTTGTTATCTATTTTCGGTGAAGAAAAGGGAGCAGAAGCTGGCATAAGCTTTGCAGAATGCGGGCCAGTCCAAAAAAGACTGTACTTTGATTTGAAGTTGATGTCAAATTGTTTTTTTCATACATGTGTTTGAACGAAGAAGCTAAATCGTCATTGTGATTCGAGCGAGGCGAAATTAAGGAGGACTTGCAGTTTCTTTTATATCTCGAACCGGAGCGGTTTCCGGCCCGGCAATGCGGATTTGAAATGGCGAGTTTGATTTGTTCTTCGTCCAAACCATTAATAGGAACGAAAGGAGAGACCGTCAATGAGCAAAATTATCGGGATTGATTTAGGAACGACCAATTCTTGCGTGGCAGTCATGGAGGGCGGTGAGCCGGTCGTCATACCCAATTCAGAAGGGGCGCGTACCACGCCATCGGTTGTGGCGTTCTCCAAGTCAGGCGAACGCTTGGTCGGCCAAGTGGCCAAGCGTCAAGCCATCACCAATCCGGAGAAAACCGTTTACTCGATCAAGCGCTTTATGGGACGGCGGCATGATGAAGTCAACCGTGAGATCGAGGAGGTTCCGTACAAAGTCGTCAAGGGCAAGGCCGATCTGGCAAAGGTCAAAATCGATGACAAGGAATACTCACCGCAAGAAATTTCCGCCATGATCCTGCAAAAGATGCGTCAAACAGCCGAAGACTATCTTGGCGAAAAAGTCACTGAAGCGGTCATCACTGTCCCAGCGTATTTCAATGATAGCCAGCGACAGGCGACCAAAGAAGCCGGCGAGATTGCCGGGCTGACGGTGAAAAGAATTATCAATGAGCCGACCGCCGCATCCTTGGCCTACGGTCTGGACAAGAAGAAGAACGAAAAGATCGCAGTGTTCGATCTGGGTGGCGGGACGTTCGACATATCAATCTTGGAAATCGGCGATGGGGTCTTTGAAGTAAAATCCACCAACGGCGACACGCACTTGGGCGGCGATGATTGGGATCAGCGTGTCATTGATTGGATCGTCGATGAGTTCATCAAGTTAGAAGGCGTTGATTTGTCCAAAGACCCAATGGCTTTGCAAAGGCTGAAAGAGGCCGCGGAGAAAGCCAAGTGCGAGCTCTCGACCACCACGCAGAGTGAGATTAATTTGCCTTTCATTACTGCAACGGATACCGGTCCAAAGCATTTGAATATGACTTTGACCCGGGCCAAATTCGAGCAGCTTTGCGATGATCTTTTCACGCGCACTATCGAGCCGTGCAAGATTGCCATGAGGGATGCGGGCATGACCGCGACCGATATTGATGAAGTGGTTCTGGTCGGTGGCGCCACCAGAATGCCAAAGGTGCAGCAAATCGCCAAAGAGCTTTTCGGTAAAGAGCCGCACAAAGGAGTGAATCCTGATGAAGTTGTAGCGGTCGGCGCGGCCATTCAAGGCGGCGTTTTGGGCGGCACAGTTACGGATGTATTGCTTCTGGATGTGACTCCGCTGTCACTCGGAATCGAGACGTTGGGCGGCGTAAGCACCAAGCTGATCGAGAAGAATACCACGATTCCGACGCGCAAGTCGGAAGTATTTTCTACCGCTGCGGACAGCCAGACTTCGGTGGAAATACACGTGCTGCAAGGCGAGCGGGAAATGGCCATCGATAACCGCACGCTCGGTCGCTTCCATTTGGACGGCATTCCACCTGCGCCGCGCGGAATTCCGCAGATCGAGGTGACCTTTGACATTGACGCTAACGGCATCTTGAACGTATCGGCCAAGGACAAGGCGACGAACAAGCAGCAATCCATTCGTATCGAGGCGTCGACCGGCCTTTCCAAAGAAGAAGTGGAAAAGATGGTGAATGATGCCAAGTCGCATGCCGCTGAGGACAAGAAGCGGCGCGAGCTCATCGACACCAGAAATCAAGCGGATCAGCTTGTTTACCAAACCGAGAAGAACATTAAAGAAAACGCCGACAAGATCGACTCGGATACAAAGAACAAGCTGGAAGCGGCTATTGGCCGTCTGAAAGAAGCGATGAAGGGCGAAAACGTAAACGAAATCAAGTCGGCAATCGACGCCGCTAATCAGATTTGGCATCAAGCTGCTTCGAAAATGTATGAGGCAGCTACGGCTGCCCAAGGCGCCGAACAGGCCCAGCATGGGCCCACGGCAGAAGCCGGCGCCAAAGAAGAACCCACCCAGACGGCTGAAGAAGCCGATTATGAGGTGGTTGATGATGACAAGAAATAAGGCAGAAGAATAATATTGGGGCATTGCAAGGGCGAGATTTTTTCTCGCCCTTTTTTCTGATCCATTTTAGATTTGCGATTTTCGATTGCTGATCACGGAAAACCCGAACCACAGGACTCGACATTTTTTAGGTAGTGATATTTCGACCGCTAATGAACCCGAATTGACGCGAATTTCTAGTTGGCGATCATTGGCGGTTCAAGTCTTTCTGACTCAGCCTGCCCGCCTTAGCAAATCGATAGATTGATTGAATGTGAGGAAATAAGACAAAATGATATCATTTGATAAGCTGACCATCAAGTCGCAGGAGGCTTTGAGCCGGTCACAGGCTATTGCTTCAGACAATAACCAGCAGCAGATCGAGCCGCTGCATCTGCTCTATAGCTTGCTGGAAGTTCCGGAGGGCATCACCCGGACGGTGCTGAAAAAGATTGGCGTCGATCCGGACTTGGTAAAGAGCAGAACCGATGATGCGATCAAAAAGCTGCCCAAGGTGACGGACAGCATCGGCCAGATTTATTTGTCGCAGGAAACCGGAAATCTGTTCGACAATGCTTTGCGCATCGCCAATCAGCTTCGCGATGAGTTCGTGAGCGTAGAGCACCTGCTTTTGGGTTTGGCGGAAGACAAAACCGTTGCCGGGCAGCTTCTGCGTGAGAATGGTCTGAGCCGCGACGTGATTCTCAAAGTTCTGAAAGAAGTGCGCGGGGCCCAGCGCGTGACCGATCAGAGTCCGGAAGAAAAATATCAAGCTCTCAAGCGCTACGCCCGCGATCTCAACGATCTCGCCAGGGCTGGCAAGCTCGATCCCGTCATTGGGCGTGACGATGAGATTCGTCGTGTCCTGCAGGTTTTATCGCGGCGGACCAAGAACAATCCGGTCCTCATTGGCGAGCCGGGCGTCGGCAAGACCGCCATCGCGGAAGGCATTGCTCATCGCATCATTCAGGGTGACGTGCCGGAAAATCTCAAGAGCAAACGGATTGCTGCACTGGACATGGGGGCGTTGATCGCCGGCACCAAGTATCGCGGTGAGTTTGAGGAGCGTCTGAAGGCGGTGCTGCGGGAAATCACCGAGGCGGAAGGAGAGATCATCCTATTCATCGATGAGCTGCACACGCTGGTGGGCGCCGGCGCTGCCGAAGGGGCCATGGATGCCTCCAACATGCTCAAGCCGGCCTTGGCGCGCGGCGAATTGCGCTGCATCGGCGCCACCACTCTGGATGAGTATCGCAAGCACATCGAGAAAGATGCTGCGTTAGAGCGCCGGTTCCAACCCATCATGGTCAACCAACCTACAGTGGAAGATACCATCTCCATTCTGCGCGGTCTGAAAGAAAAATACGAAGTCCACCACGGCGTACGTATTCAGGATGGCGCCTTGGTTGCTGCGGCCACTCTCTCCGACCGCTATATCGCCGATCGCTTTCTTCCTGACAAGGCCATCGATCTCATAGACGAGGCTGCCTCCAAATTGCGCATCGAGATCGACAGCATGCCGGTGGAGTTGGACGAGGTGGAGCGCAAGCACAAGCAGTTGGAGATCGAACGCCAGGCTTTGCGAAAGGAAAAAGATGCGGCTTCGAAGAAAAGGCTGGAAGAGGTCGAGAAGGAGATTGCCGATCTCAGCGAACAGCGCAAGGAGCTGCGTGCACATTGGGAATTGGAGAAGGACATCATCGCCGAGCTGCGCGGGCTTAAGGAAAAAATCGAGCAGGCAAAAACCGCCGCTTCCGCGGCCGAGCGCGAAGGCGATTTGGCCAAGGCAGCAGAGCTCAAATATGGCAAATTGGTGGAATTGGAAAAGCGTCTGAATAAGGCCAATGCCAAACTGGTCGAGCTGCAAAAAGACCGGCAGATGCTCAAGGAAGAAGTAGATGATGAGGACGTGGCCGAAGTAGTGGCCAAGTGGACGGGCATTCCGGTTAGCCGTATGCTGGAAAGCGAGAAGGAAAAACTGCTGCAAATGGAAGAACGTATCCATCAGCGTCTCGTGGATCAGGAGCAGGCGGTAGAAGCAGTGGCCAATGCCGTGCGCCGTTCCCGCGCCGGCTTGCAGGATGCTGCGCGGCCTATTGGCTCCTTCATCTTCTTGGGATCGACCGGAGTCGGTAAGACCGAGCTGGCGCGCGCTCTCGCCGAATTCCTTTTTGATGACGAGCACGCCTTGGTGCGCATCGACATGTCGGAGTACATGGAACGGCATGCGGTTTCGCGACTAATCGGCGCGCCTCCGGGATACGTCGGCTATGAAGAAGGCGGCCAGCTTACCGAAGCCGTGCGTCGCCGGCCCTATTCGGTGGTGCTTTTGGACGAAATCGAAAAGGCGCATCCCGAAGTTTTTAACATTCTTCTGCAAGTGCTGGATGAAGGTCGCTTGACTGATAATAAAGGCCGGACAGTGAATTTCAAAAACAGCATCATCATAATGACCTCCAATATCGGCGCGCAATTCATCATGGAGAAATCGCGCCTGATCACCGAGGAGAACAAGGAACGCATCCACGAAGAAATCTCCGAAGAGGTATCGCGGATGCTAAAGGCGCAGTTGCGTCCCGAGTTTTTCAATCGTATCGACGACATTATCATCTTCCGCTCCTTAAGTCGGGAGGATATTAAAAAAATCGTGCATCTGCAGTTCAAGCACGTGGAGAAGCTTTTGCGGCAACACAGCCTCCGAATCGAATTAAGTGGTGAGGCCGAGAATTACTTGGCGACGAACGGCTACGATCCGGTATTCGGCGCGCGACCTTTGAAGCGACTCATTCAAAAGGAAGTCGTGAATCCCTTGGCGGTGAAATTGTTGCAAGGTGGCTTTCAACCGGGGATCACTATTCAGGTTGTCCTTAGGGAAAATTCTCTTGATTTTATGGCGAAAAGTGGATAAATTCGCCGCGACTTTTGGGGAACTTGGCACGCCTATATTGCGTTGAACCCGCGTGAATTAAGGATTGGAGGTCTTTGAATGAAATATTGGCACAGACTCGGCGTTTTATTTCTTGCACTGGCTTTAGCCATAGCCTGTGGAACCAAGTTGACGGAAGAACAGTTGCGCGCAAAGGCCGTCGACTTTGAAAACAAAGAGCAATGGGATGAAGCGGTTAAGGCTTATGACAAGCTGCTAAAAGCATATCCCAAGTCCGTCAAGGCGGATGAGGTTCTTTACCGTTTGGGCGTCCTCTACGCGAATAATCTGAAAGATTTTACAAAATCTATCGATTCTTATCGGCGTTTGGTTGAGGCGTATCCCAACAGCTCTTTCGTTATCCAGTCGACCTTTATGATTGGATACCGCTATGCCAATGACATAAAGAATCTTGATGAGGCGCGCAAGGCGTACCAGGAGTTTTTGCAGAAATATCCGAACCATGAATTAGCCTCTTCCGTTCGCTGGGAGCTCGATCATTTGGGACAAGACATAAGCAGCATTGAGCTTCAGTTGGGAAATTCCGCAAATTCTGATAGTACCTCCGGTGGTGTTGCTAAAAAGTAGCCGTTGCCGGATCACTTCACAAAGAGGTTTGCTGCAACTTTGTAAGCTTTGATTTTCTTTAGATTCTGCATTACCGACTTCACTTCGCGTGGCTTTACAGCAATGATGAACAGCATAATCCTGCTGGTGATCGTTGATGCAGCGAAGATTTGGCTAAAACAGGCCGATGCTATTGGTGTCGTTGCCCTCATGGCGATGCCGATTTGATCGGCTTTTTTGTAAAAATTTCTGGAACCTTCAAAAAGCTTGCTCGTCTGAGTCAATTGACTTTTTGCTTTACCAATTAAGGGATGGACCGAAACTGAAACTCGGAATTCACGTGTGCGATCCGTTCCATTCGGGCAATTTGAATCATATAGCGCTTTTCGGAATCTGAACACTCCCAATTCAAAATAAAGGCCAATGGACGATGATTCCAAGATATCGCGGTGTGTTTGCATTCTTAACGATCGGTTGCACTCTTGCCTATCTTGTAACAAATAGCTTTGCTCAAAGCGACGGCAGTCTCGCTGGCAGTGGGATTCGCCTTTCTGCCTCCGTGGACAAGAACGAGGTGCCGTTGAACCGAACCTTGGTATTCACCATTCGCATGGAGTGGTTTGGTGAGCTTGACAAATACGAGGTTCATCAATTCGATAATCCATTGGTGCAGAATCTAGAGATTGTCGCCAATGCTTCTTCTAACCGTGTAGCGGACGTAGGGGGAAAAAACAACTCGGTTCTGGATTATGATTTTACTCTGAAGCCGAAAAGCCTGGGGATGGGATACGTCGAAGGTGTGATTATCAAATATACCGACCGCGAAACGAACAAAGAGTATCGCCTCATTACTAACCGCATCGAGATTAAGGTCGTGGATCCGCTGCCGGAGCCAGGTTCAAAGAATTGGCTGTTGTGGCTTGCGGGTGTTCTTGTTTTGTCGGCGGCGAGTGCGGGTGCGGTACTGCAAATGCGGCGAAAGAAAAGCGAGCGGGAAAAGAAGGCTCAGGAAGATGCAGCCGCCGCAATACCGATGGAAGAAGGGTATTTGGCGCAGCTCAGGGAGCAGGTCAATTTGCAGAATCCGGATCTGGATGTGTCATCGGGCTTCTCCTACCTTGCTCGTTTGCTGCGGCAATTTCTGACGGAAAAAATTAACCTGCCCGGTCTCGAAGCCACAACCGAAGAAGTCATTCAAGCTCTCCACACCAAGAGCCTTGACGAACGATTCGAGCTGGAAATAAGCGAAATATTAGCTCAAGCTGACTTGGTCAAGTTTTCCGGCGGGAACATCAGCAAGAGCGAATTGGACAGAGCCTACACATTATTTGAAGCAAATTTGCAGCGGAGCCAGCGTGGCGAGCTTTATCGTCCCGCAGCAACGGCAACGGCAAAAACGGAATAAGAATCAAAGCTTTTTCCCGGAGGATAGATGAACATAGACATTCAAGCCATCAATGCCAAGATTGAACAGGAAAGTGCCTTTGTCGAAAAGATCACCCAAGAGGTGAGCAAGGTCATCGTCGGCCAGAAATACATGATCGAGCGGCTGCTCATCGGTCTGCTGGCTGATGGTCATATTCTGTTGGAAGGTGTTCCCGGCTTGGCCAAAACTATGGCCGTAAAGACCCTTTCCGCAGTCATCAAGACTAAATTTCAGCGTATCCAATTTACCCCGGACTTGTTGCCTGCCGACATTGTCGGCACCATGATCTACGATCAACATAACGGAAAATATAGCACCAAGCACGGCCCGGTATTTTCTAACCTGGTATTGGCGGACGAAATCAACCGTTCTCCAGCGAAAGTGCAATCCGCTCTTTTGGAGGCCATGCAGGAGCGTCAGGTCACCATCGGGGACTCGACCTTTCCCTTGCCGGCGCCGTTTTTGGTGTTGGCCACGCAGAATCCCATCGAGCAGGAAGGCACCTATCCTTTGCCGGAAGCACAGGTGGATCGATTTATGCTCAAGTTGTCCATTGGCTATCCGGATCGCAATGAAGAGTTGGAAATCATGCGCCGCATGACCAAGACGGAAATCCCGCAAGTGACTCCCGTGGTGACACCTGACGACATTATCAAAGCCCGCCGCGTCGTACACGAGGTGTACATCGATCCCAAGATTGAAAACTATATCGTCGATATCGTCTTCGCCACTCGTTCGCCCAAGGAATTTGGTCTTGAAGAGTTGGAGGAGCTGATCGCCTATGGCGCATCCCCGCGAGCTTCGATCTATCTGAGTATGGCGGCCAAGGCGCACGCCTTCCTACGCCGACGCGGATATGTTACGCCAGAAGACGTTCGTTCCATCGGTATGGACGTGCTGCGGCATCGCATCATCATTACCTACGAGGCGGAGGCTGAGGAAATCAATCCGGAAGACGTGGTGAGAAAGGTGTTGAACAAGATCGAAGTGCCGTGAAAAGAGCGAAGGAGACTGTATCTATGTTTACGACTATCGAAGGTACATATCGTAATGGCAAAATTGAATTAGCAGAGATTCCTGCTGGTCTGAATGATGATGTGCCTGTCATTGTGACGTTTCTTTCACCCCGTTCTATTGATCTGCAATCGCGCGGCATAGATAAAGCACAGGCAGCCGATCTTCGTGCACGGCTGGCAACCTTTGCGGAAGATTGGGACAGTCCTGAAATGGCCATTTATGATAACTACGATTCCGCCAAGTCCGCCTTATAAACGAGGAGAAGTTGTCTTGGTGCTCTTTCCACATTCAGATCTGAGCACTGCAAAGACGCGACCGGCACTTGTCATTCAGGCGGACAACTTGCAAACGGGTCTGCCCCAGGTTATCGTCGCCATGATTACAAGCAAGATGTTTCGCGCAAGTCATCCGAGTCGCGTGGCTGTTACGCTTTCTACTCAAGATGGAAAAGGGTCTGGTTTGCTCAGCGATTCAGCGGTCATGACGGACAATATAGCGACGATTCGTGAAATTGAAATTGACCGAAGAATCGGCAAGCTGTCAATGAAGAAAATCGACAATGCACTGCGCCATACTTTAGCTCTCTAAAGAACTGCTACCAAAGCGGATAAATACGGACAAGATTGAAGTGCCGTGAACAACCCAAGAAGTTTGTTCTCGTGTCTCGAGTTTGATCATGCCAACTGCTTTTCGAAGCCGTCCATATCGGTTTTTCTTCTATGCCGGAGATCGTGACGAGCCGCCTCACGTTCATATGGAAAGAGACGCTTGCAAGGCTAAGGTTTGGCTGGACCCAGTCATGTAGGTTCGAAGCACCGGCTTTAGCGGGATAGAAATTAATCGCATCTTTCGGCTTGTTGTGCAAAATAGAGAGCTTTTGCTAAGGAGTTGGGATGAGTACTTTAATGATTGAGACGAGCGAGATCAAGGCTCAGAATCTGACGGTCACAAGAGATGCCTTGATTGTGGAGCTACAGGATGGCAGGACAATTTCTGTCCCAATTGCTTGGTATCCACGACTACAATATGGCACACCAACGGAGCGCAAGAACTGGAGATGGATCGGGCAGGGCGAAGGCATTCATTGGTCGGACCTCGATGAAGACATTAGCTTGGAGAATATCATAGCCGGCAAACAATCAGGAGAAAGCCAACGTTCCTTCAAGCTCTGGTTGGAGAAGCGCAAGAACAAATGAGTTTCGATTAAGTAGACCTCGATTAAATGATTCCAAGAGAAGTCCTCAAAAAAGTCAAACGCATCGAAATCCAGACCCGCGGCTTGGTCAACGATGTTTTCTCCGGCGAATATCATTCCGTATTCAAAGGACGGGGAATGGAATTCTCCGAAGTGCGCGAGTACCAGATCGGTGACGACATCCGCACCATTGACTGGAACGTCACGGCGCGCATGGGACATCCCTTCGTCAAAGTGTTCGAAGAAGAGAGAGAGCTAACGGTAATGCTGGTAGTGGACGTGAGCTCGTCCGGCGAGTTTGGCACCGTAGCCCAAATGAAAGGGGAGATTGCCGCCGAGCTGTGCGCACTCTTGGCTTTTTCGGCCATCAAGAACAATGACAAGGTCGGCCTGATTGTTTTCAGCGACGAGGTGGAAAAGTTCGTTTCGCCCAAGAAGGGCAAGTCGCATGTGCTGCGAGTGGTGCGTGAAATTCTCTACCACAAGCCCCAAGGCCGGCAGACGGACATCTCGGCGGCGCTGCAATTTCTTTCCCGTGTGACCAGTCGCAGAGCGGTCGTTTTTTTAGTCTCGGACTTTATCAGCTCCAATTATGAAAAGGCCCTGCAAATTGCCAACAAGAAGCACGACATCGTGGCTATCACCATCACCGACCCCCGCGAGGTGGCATTGCCGAACGTCGGCTTTATCGAGCTGGAGGATGCGGAAACCAGCGAAACCTTCTTGGTTGATACTTCGGATTTCACGGTGCGCAACGAATTCGCTTCTCGATCCAGCCAGACCAAGCTGGCCAGAGAAAAAGTATTCCGCTCCATGAACGTGGATTACATCGACATCAGCACCGATTCTTCCTACGTGGAGCCGCTCATTCGCTTCTTTCGCATGCGCGCCAAGCGCTTTCGATGAACCGTCAAAAGTTTTCTTTGGAGGAGCTCATGAACTTTTTTAAAGCCTATAGGCTGCACGCCCTGATTGGGGTGATTGCCTTTGCATTTGTATTGGGGTGCAACAGTGGGAAAAAGCCGGCGCTGGATGGGGATAAGGTGCGGGAATATGCCGGCGATCTCATCAATCGTTCCCTTTTCAAGCAAGCGATCGAGCAGTACCAATATTATCTCAATGAATACAACATTGATGCGCGCGAGCAAGCCAATGTGAATTATATCATCGCCAACACCTATTTCGATCGGCTGAAAGACTATGAGAACGCACTGGCCCTTTATCTCAAGATCAAGCATCTGTATCCGGAGAGCAGTCTGATCGAGGACGTCAATAAAAGGATCATTGCTTGCCTGGAGCGGCTGGAGCGCTCCAACGATGCCCAGCAAGCTCTGGACGAAACTGTTCAGGCCGATCAATCGCAGGTGGTGAAGAAGCGTCCCGGCGAAGTGGTGGCTCGTATTGGTAATCGCGAAGTCACCCAAGGAGACTTGGATTTTGAAATCGATCAGTTGCCGCCCAGCGTGCGCGAGCAGTTCCGCAGCAAGGAGAAAAAGCTGGAATTCTTGCGCGAATACGTTGCTAGCGAGCTGCTTTTTGATACAGCTAAGCGAGCGGAATTGGACAAGGACTCTGATGTCATCGAGGGCGCTTTTCAAGCTAAAAA
>Ga0172370_10004262_pt1 | contig 19241 bp, 20 predicted proteins | sample LakKiv5m_FD_114538 | JGI IMG/M metagenome (GOLD analysis project Ga0172370, IMG submission 114538) | Freshwater microbial communities from Kabuno Bay, South-Kivu, Congo - kab_022012_11.5m | ecosystem: Environmental > Aquatic > Freshwater > Lake | place: Democratic Republic of the Congo...
ATGGTTCAAAAATTAAAAAGAAAAAATCATATGCTATGACACTAAACAGAACATTATATGCAAATATTATGTGATTATACTTATTGATGTGATAGATATGCAGAATAATTATGTTATTTACAAGCCAAATGCTTCGAGAACAGGAAGTGCAATGAGTGTTGATTTTAACAAAGAGAAGAAGAGTATATTCTTAGAGTTTGCAAAACAAATCGAAGAAAAAAGATTTGATTGGCAAAACAAACAAATCTTTAAATTAAGTGCACAAGATTGTGCTAAGATTTGTGTTGCGATTAGAGATAAAAAAGAAGAATTACAATTATTCCATGACCCAAACAAATCAATAAATGAAACTACTGTAAAAAATGCAGTCTTGAAAATCTCTAAAAGTAATTATGGTTATGGATTTAAAATAAACCAACAAGAAAAAGACAACACATTAAACAGTATTGCAATAACATTAACAGAAGATGAAATGTATATTTTGATTTTAGTTTTCAATAAAGCTATTGAGAGTATCTTCTTGGAATGATTACTTCTTTAACATCATTATTGCTTCTGCTATATCGCCTTTAGTTTCTTTTAAAGCTTTAGATGCTTGTTCTTTTGAAACATTAGCTTGCTGTGCAACCATTGCAATATCATCTTGAGTTATTTCTAATTCTTTTGGTTTGCTTACACTCGCATTTACATCAATTGCCAAAGGTTGTGCATGACCTACAACCTGATAGGTCTCTGTGCCTTGTATTGTCATTTTTATTACTTGAGGTAATTGCATTTCTAATGCAGTGCCATCTTTCAAATAAAATACTGCTTTCTCTACAGGAACTTCACTTGTTTTTATTCCCATTTGAGACATCATTTTCTGCATTTGAGCAGGATTCATTCCACCTAATCCAGGAAACATATTAATCACCTAATAAACAAAAATTTAACTTATATATATAAGATAATAGATATGTTTTTATACTTATTAGAATCAATATATATTATGAAATTAACCGCAGTAATTCGAAAGGGCGAAAAACAATATGTTGCCCTTTGCCCAGAAATAGATGTTGTAAGCCAAGGATATAGTGTAGATGAAGCATTAAAAAACCTTAAAGAAGCAGTAGAATTACATATAGACGTAATGGGCTTACCAGAAGGATTAACTGAAGAGCAATCTATAATAACGAGTTTTGAGGTAACTGCTAATGGCAAAATTACCACGCCTATCGGGTAAAGAACTCATTAAGATTCTTACTAAAATTGGATTCGTAGAAATTCGACAAAATGGCAGTCACGTATTTTTATTAAAACAAACTGATTCTGAAAAATTAACTACTATTGTTCCATTACATAAAGAGATTGATATTGGCACATTATTAGAAATCATGCGCCAAACAAAAATAAAAAGAGAAGATTTGGAAAAATTAATTTAATCCAAAACTTAATTTGCATTTACAATTGGAGTTGCATTTGCTTGAACAACTTTATCTCGAACAACATACGCCAACACATTATATTCTAAATCAGTTTTCATATTAATATATGTGTTATAATCTAAAATTGTAGACACAGTACTATTTATATCATAATTTCGATCTATGAAATTTATTTTGTCAACAAAAATATTACCATAAACATTTGTTGTTAAATGTGCATTATAATCTTGTTCGATAGAACTTAATTCAGAGATATATTTTGTAATATCTTTGTCTTTTGCAACTGCCAAATCAACAACACCATTATAAGAATAATAATTGAAATCTAGTCCTTTATCTTTTAATGTCGTAAATTTTGATTCTGGAATATTTGCATCTAAAGACAAATCATAAAAATCAAAAACAAATTTACCCTTGTAAATTGAATTTATTGCTTTTGGTTGTGCACTTAAATTTTTATTCTCATACGCATTGTATTGACCTAATGCATCACCAATAAATTGTGCTTGCAAAACAAAACTTATTTCATCACCAATAAATGTATTTGGGTCTACTAAAACAATAATTTGATTTCCACCAATATCATACATTTTTATAGTATTCAAATCTTTGTTTTCAAATGTAACAAAAGAATTATAATCTAATTTTGCATAAGGATATAATGCAAAATCGCTAATAAATTTTGGATTTAATTTTAATGAGCTAGATAAATAATTATAATCTACATTTGAACCAATAATATCTGCTAAATAAACATATGTTGCATTGACTTTATTTGTATCTGGATTAATTTGCATTGTACTTGCAACATTATAAATATTATTTAAATCTTTTATAGATTTATCTATAAGATTTATTTGTGATTCATTAGTATAGGCCATGAATCTAAATGAACTTGAACTAGGAATCTCAATAACTTTCCCTGTTAAATCTGCAGTATAGGTCACAGGTAAACTTTTTGTAGGATCATCAATTGTTTTTGTTGTCGTATCGCTACTATTATCACCTTTATTAGCATAAAGTAAAACTGAAAAAGTAGATGCTAAAAATAAAACTATTACTAAAATTGCAAACCATTTGCCTGAACCTTTTGCCATAAAAATACCTCTTCATTTTTTGGTACTGTTGAAATATTTTTGTGTTTGTAAAAACTTTTCAACTGTTGCCATAAAAATACCTCGTTATTAATTTATTTAAATTTTTATTTGTAAGTATATGTTGCATCAACACTAACACTCAAATCTACTTCTCTTGGGGTTATATTTGTGTTTGCTGCTCCGCTAATTGAATCCTCTGCTGCACCTTTCATTGCATAATCATAATAATAGTAAGGAGTATAATCAGAATAATTCAATGTTATTTTGCTAGGCACATTATCAACAATAAACATTCCTGAATCACCAATTGCTTTTGCTTTAGACCAAGAATCTTTCATTGCTTTTCCAACTAATTCATTTTTTGTTGTTTCTTTTAATGCGTCAGATAATTCAAAATATAAATTAGGTATACTTACTGATTTATATTTTACAATTTCAGAAATACTATCTACTAATAAAGTACCTTTTGAATTAAAATCTTCAATTCTTAAATTTAATGTATGTACTGCCTCATATCCTTTGAATACTGATTTTTGCAAATTATAATCCCAATCATATTTTGGATTAACACTAAAAGATGTTGTTTCTAATTTAATATCATTATAATCTTTCTTTAGATTTTCAAAATATGTTTTTATAGTATCAAATTGTTTCTGATTTTCTTCTAATGCAGTTTTTGCTAGTCTTGATTCATTTGTTATGTTTATAGATACCACGGTCACATCAGGTAATACTTTTTGTTCTGCTTTTCCTACAACATACAATTCTTTTGTATCTTTAGATGTATCCTGTATATACCTTGGTGCAACTAACAAACCAATTATTAAAAACAAAGCTGCTAAAGTGATTATTGGTAAGAATCCTAATCGAGTATCCATAAAAAAGCCCCCATATTAATTAGTATACTATAAAAACGGCTTATATCTTTATAAGCATAACTCTTTGTGATTATACTATGCATATATTTACAAACATCAGAGATTTAGAGAATACTTACGAAGAAGTTAAAAAATTACCTGAAGATGACAAATTAGCCTTAGAGACCTATTTACATGAAGGCGGCATACTAAAAACTACAGGCAAACAAAAACTAGAATTAACTTATCCTTCAAAAGATATTATTGATAAAGAATTATCTGAATTAATGCCTGAAAGATCAAAAGTAATTGAAAAGATCGAACAATGGCACAAAATAAAGAAAGATTCTGAAGAATTTATTAAAAACAACAAAATAAGTAAATATGCAAAAGGAACTTTTTGGAAACACAAAATAAAAGAAACTTTTGACAAAGATTATAAAGAAGATTTCAAAAAGATAAAAATACCTATTGAATACATTGGCGAAGAAAGCATGAAAAAGCTAATGGACGAATTTATTAACAACAGAGATTATAGACAAAAACTTATTGAAACTATTGAAAGCTCAATTGTTTATAGAAACAAAGGTATTGGAGAAAAAGTAGGCAAGAAATTAGAATTGCAAAGAGAAATATCAAAAAACAAATTAGATATTTTACATACTAGAAAAAATAAACTAGAAGACCGAATCAAAATGTATAAACTTCTTTTGAAATATTTACACTAATTACTCTGAACGCAAAGCTTCAATTGGGCTTAATTTACTTGCAACATATGCGGGATAAGCTCCACCAATAATACCTATAAAGAATGCAAATACAAAACTCTCTATTACTGTTGCTAATGTTATTGCAGTAGGTACTAAACCAGTAGCATTTATTGCAGAACTAAAAATATATCCAAAAATAATCCCTAATACTCCACCAATAACTCCAATAAAAGCAGATTCCAATAGTATCATACTCATTACATTTGCATTTGTCCAACCCACTGCTTTTAATGTACCAATTTCTTTTGTTCTTTCCATTACAGACATTAACATTGTATTAATAATTCCAACACCTGCAACTATTGCAGCAATAATAGACACAACAACAACTAATAATTTTAAATTACCTAAAACAGAACCAATCAAATTTAAAGTATCTTGTTGACCATATGCTTCTAATTCTTCAAACTTAAATTTTATTAAATCTCTAATTTTCTCAGCATCTTGAGGGTTTACTGGAGTTACAGTATACAAATTTACTTGATCAACAGGAACATCATATAACTTTCGTACTTCAGAAATATTTGCAATAATATCATTATCTTGTGCACTGATTTCATATATTCCTTTTATTTTAAAATTCTGGCCATCAATATTTACTTTTGATCCCAATACTTTTTTGTATTTGTCTGCAAAAGTTTTTGGTATAATAATCATATGAGAATCATTATCGTTTAACATTTGACCTTTTATTAGATTCTCTTCAATTGCATTGAACATAGAATATTTTATATCACTAGGTTTAATTCCCCAAAGAGCAGATGCACTAAAACTAAGTCCTACTGCTTTTTTATCATCAATTGAAGTAGTAACTTTAACTAAGGTAGGTACAATTTTTTTTATTCCTGGAATAGTTTTTAATTTTGCCTCATAAGAAGTAGACATTATACTATTTGTTGGACCTTGTGCACCTTTGAATACCATTATCCCTTGCATTTTTCCTAAAGAATCAGCTGCATTTTTATATACTCCATCAACAACAGATACCAAAGTAATTAATGCAGCAATCCCTATTGTAATTCCTAATAGTGCCAATATTGTTCTGCTCATTCTTCTAAAGTTATTTCGAAAAGCAACTTTAACTAATGACATATTGACACCAATTCATTACAAATTTTTTATCTTTTTTGTTTTCTGCTTTTGTTTGTAAAAATAGTATACTACGCCGGTAATAATTAATAGTATAATTATAGTAAACCATACCCCGCCTGAACTTTGCTTTTTAGAAACTAATAAACTCAATTCACTATCAAATGTTCTTTGAACATCAAATTCATCAGAATAAATTACTTGGAATTTTAAATGTTTATTTTCTGCTTTTGCATTTGATAAAACACTTAAATCAAATACTCCTGCTCCAGAATCACTTGCATCAATTGATCCAACGTATGCTAAATCTGTTCCTTCAATACCTAATTCATTTAAATCTAATAGTTTTATTGATACTGATTTTGCTTTTGATTTTGAATTGTTTTCTAATTGAATTGATAATGAAAATTTATCTGCTTGAGATAAAAATGTTTTGTCACCATCAATAGATTTATCAATAGAAGAAACAACTAAACTAGGTATATCTTCAACGACCAATGAAAATTTTTCGGTATCTGTATTTCCAGAAACATCAGTTGCTTGGACATTTAAATCATATATTCCTATATCAGCTGTTTTTGGTACTTTAATAGAAAAATTAAAAGGAATACTTTCTCCAGGCATTATATCTCCAATAAAAGATGATCCTTCACTTAATGGCACTATTTTTCCCGAATAATTTAATACTATACTTACTCCAGTTAATGTTGTGTTGCCTTCATTTTTTATTTTACCTAACAAATTAACTACTTCATCCAAATAAATATTTGATTTTGGATAACTATCTAAAACAACATTCAATTTACTATAATTAGATACAGTTATTGAAACTTGAGATTCAATTGATGTTTTTTGACCATCTCTAAAATATTCAATACTAAATGGAATTGAATAACTTCCGCCTGGCGTATTTGATTTTATTTTAAATCTTAAAACTGCTGTACCTGTCTGATTAAATTTAATTACATCTAATTTATCCGTATTTTTTATAGACTCAATATATTCTGTATTAGGATGTAATGTAACTAAAACATTTTGTGCATCTGAGATCAATGATATATTTTGTAATGTCAATGTTAAACTTACTTCGCTATTTGGATAAACACTTGAAGGATATACAGTTGATGAATCTACATTTAATATATATGCATAGTCTGATGTGCCTGCAAAAATAATCCCTAAAGCAAAAATAGAAAATAAAAATAAGTATAAATAATTCATTCTTTTGTAAACCATGTTGATTCCTCCAAGTGTAATAAATATTTAGTATTAGTAATATTTATAAACATATCGGAATAGATATATCTGTACCGATACAAATATAGTGATATTATGCACAATTGTTTATTTCTTAAAGGAAAATTAAAATTTCTTATATTACAAATATTAAACAAAGAATCTATGCACGCATATGCAATAAGATCAGAAATTTCAAAAATGACTGGCAATTATATAAAACCTAGTTTTGGATCCCTTTATCCTGCTTTAGAAGATTTAGTAAAAGACAAGTATTTAATAATTAAAGAAAAAGAGAATAAAAAGAATTATATTATTACTAATAATGGCAAAGAATATCTAAACGAATTAAAAAATAATTTTAAAGAAATGGAAAAGCACATAATAAAATCTTTAAAGACCATAGGATTCGAATCAAATCCAGAAGTATTAATGAAGATTTTTATTGCACACCATAAAATAACTTCAAAATTGGTAAAAGAATATATTCAAGATATGAATAAATTTTTGAATAATTATAACAATAAAACATTAAAAAAATCAGATTTACAAAAATATGAAACTGCACTTAAAAAAAGTTTTGAAACCATTAAAGAGATAAACAAAAACTATAGTGATTAGAATGAAGGATGAAATAATTAAAGTTGAAGAACTTCATAAATATTATAAATTAGATAAAATTGATGTTAAAGCAGTTAGAGGAGTTAATCTATCTATTAAAAAGGGTCAAATTGCCATGATTTTAGGCCCTTCTGGATCTGGTAAATCTACTTTATTGCATGTTCTTGGGGCTCTAGATAAAGCAACAAAAGGAAAACTAATTATAAAAAATACTAATTTAACAGATTTGGATGATTATAGTTTAGCTATCTTTAGAAGATATTATTTTGGTTTTGTTTTTCAGACATTTAATTTAATACCTACACTAAATGTTTTGGAAAATGTTTTAGTACCTACAATTCCTGACAATACTACTGATAAAAAAAGACACAGAGCAAAAGAAATTATCACCGAAGTTGGATTGGAGCATAGAATGTATCATAAACCTAGCGAATTATCTGGGGGCGAAAGACAAAGAGTAGCTATTGCGCGATCATTAATTAATGATCCAGAAATAGTATTTGCTGATGAACCTACTGGGAATCTAGATTCTAAAAATGCAACACATATTGCTGAATTGTTAGTAAAATTAAGAGACAGAGAAAACAAAACATTTGTTGTTGTTACTCACGACCCTAACATGACTAAATATGCAGATATTATTTTTTACATTAAAGATGGTTTAATTGAACGTATAGAGGATCGCCACAAAAGTAAAAAATTATGAAACATATAAACTATTTCAAACATTTTTACATGTACCTTTAAGTGTAAACGATTTCTATCAGTTATACAAAATCTTTTACACATGTGTCAAAAGTTCTTGCAAATAGCAAGCCAATTTAGACACTAGCTCTTTTCTGCAAAAGCCATTTGAAGGCAAACCAAAAAGTAGTATTTTAAATGCTTTTAATAATAATATAATATATGTCTGATTTTAATGAACTAATTGCTAAGGTTAAAGACGCAAATAATATTCTTGAATTCAATGAAATGCAAATCTTGGCTCTTAAAGAGGAGTATTGTGATTCTAATTTAATTATTGCTTCACCTACTAGCTCAGGAAAAACATTAGTTGCAGAAATATATTTGCTTTATACTATTTTAATAAAACACAAAAGAGCAATTTTTATTTCTCCTTTGAAAGCATTAACATCTGAGCACTATAACTCATTCAAAAAAAAATATGAAAGTTTTGGTTTAAAAATAGGGATATCAACAGGGGATTTGGATTCAAGTTCCAAATACTTAGAGAACTATCAAATAATATTTTTGACTTTTGAGAAATTGGACTCGTTAATAAGACATAGAGCTAGTTGGTTACACACTTTAGGATTATTGGTAATTGATGAAATTCATAATATTGATTCGGACAGAGGAGCAACTTTAGAAACAACTGTTGTTGAACTAAAACAAATTCTTCCATCTATGAGAATAATTGGATTGAGTGCAACAATTCCAAATGCATCTCAATTAGCATCTTGGATAAATGGAAAATTGATTTACTCAGAATACAGACCAGTAAAATTGAAAAAAGGAATATTGTTTGAAAACAAAATAAAATTTGATGATAATACTATCGAATATATTCAAACAAAAAACAATTCAATCGAAGATATTGTGATAGATACATTAGAAAAACGAAAACAGGCATTAGTTTTTACAAATACAAGAAAAAATTCAGAAGGGTTGGCAAAAAAGCTCCAAAACATTACAAAAAATTATTTAGATGAAAAAGAAAAGAAAATAATTGCAAAAGCAATTGATGATATTGATTATTTACTAACAACTGATTATGATAAAGATGTTGCTAATAACTTATTGCAGGGTGCAAGTTTTCATCATGCGGGCTTAAGAGATAGTTTAAGAAATAAAACAGAAGAATTATTTAAACAAGGTGCATTAAAGATTTTAGTAAGTACGCCGACTTTGGCTGCAGGAGTAAATTTACCTGCATACAGAGTCATTATTCATACAGTACATAGACACACTGCCAATGGAATGTTACCCATTCCAGTAAAAGAATATGTTCAGATGTCTGGTAGAGCCGGCAGACAAGGATACGATACTATTGGCGAAAGTATTTTAATTGCTAAAGATGATTTAGAAGAAGAAAATCTATTTGAAAAATATGTTTATGCTTTACCTGAAGATGTTGAAAGCCAACTAGGTTATGTTCCTGTTTTACGAACACAGTTATTATCAATTATTGCAAATGAAATTGTTTTTAATGACGAAAGTTTAGAAAAGTTTTTTAATGAAACTTTCTATGCAATAAGATTTGGAGATATTAATTCATTAATGCAAAAAATAGAAACACTTTTGCGCGAATTAATAAATTCTGGTTTTGTAAAAATTGATAAAGGAGTTATCAAAGCAACAGAAATAGGTAAAAGAATTTCTGAATTATATATTGATCCATTAAGTGCATACAATATTATTGAAAAAATTAAAAATCAAGATGATTTAACAAACAAAGAATTTTTGATGATTGTTGTAAATACAATTGAACTAAAACCTTATTTTATGCCTGGAAAAAACCGAGTTCAACAACTAGAAGAACAATTGCAAGACGAATACAAAGATTTAGGAATTAATACAAATGAATTGTGGGACGATCATGAAATAATTGAAAAATATTACACTATGACGATATTGAATGATTGGATCTCTGAAGTTTCAGAACAAGACTTATTAAACAATTATGATATATTGCCAGGAACACTTCACAATAAGTTGTACAATACTTCCTGGATATGTTATGCAATAGGAGAGATTGCAAAAGTTTTAGACAAAACAATTGTGCATAAGCAAGCAATATTGATGGAAAAAAGAATCAAGCAAGGTGTTAAAGAAGAATTGCTTCTTTTAACTGAATTACCAAATATTGGAAGAGCAAGAGCCCGTAAGTTATATCAAAATCATTATAGAACTGTCAGTGATGTTAAAAGTGCTGATCCACAAATATTAATTAATATTTTAGGATTAAAGATTGCACAAAAGCTTTTAGAGCATTTGAAAGTAGAGTTTGATATCAACACAATATTCATTAAACAAGAATCAACAGAAGAGCATAAAATCCTGAAAAAAGATGAATCAAAAGCAACTAAGAAGATAACAAAGAAGAAAATCAAAACAGAAGCTAAACTGCAGAAAAGTTTGTTTGAGTATTAGTATATTTATCTCTTTCTAAACACATAAACTAATGCTAGGAATACAATTGTATAACCTAACAATATTAATCCTGGAACTAAAGCACTCTTGCCTACAATTGCATTAATTAATGCATTCTTGCCTAATGTTAAAGGCAAAACATTTGCTATGCTTGATAAAGCACTAGGCATAAAATAAGTTGGCAAAATTAATCCTGACAAGAACAACATAGGCATTACTATTAAAAGAGATAACAAAATAGCTATGCTTTCACTATCAACAAATACACTAATAAACAAACCAATTGCAACAAATGCAAATATGCTCAATATCAAATACAACAATAAATAACCTATATGCATTAATGGGAAACCAAATACAATAACAGCAAATATAATCATTATGATTGCAGTTAACAAACCAACAATACTTTGGCTAAAGAATCTGCCTAAAAAGAAATATATTCTGTTTTTAGGGCTTAATTTCTCTCTTACATCTATTCCTTGAGTTTTGTCCTTAACTCCAGACATACTTACTAATAAAATTGCATTGAAAAGCAATACTAATACAATACCAAATATAACTGCTATATCTTTTGATTTGAAAAAAGAATACATTGATTCTTTTTCTAACTTAATTGGATTAGCAATAGGCTCAGGATCAAATTTCTCAGGAGATAATTGCAGAACTAAAGAATCTAACATTGCAATTGATGTATTCAAATCTTGTTTTATATTTGCTTGCTTTTCCAAAGATGAATTTACAACACTATTTACATAATTAAAATCACTTTCGACTTCATTTATCTTTTCAGACAAATTTATCAATAACTGGTTTGTGTCATTCACATCATTTGTAACTAAAGCAAATGTTGAATTAAAGTCTTCGACAAATTGACCCAATCCCAAAGTACTTTGAGCTGCTTTTGTATTTGCATCATTTATTGTAGCTACTATATTAGACAAATCATTATTTACTAAATTCAATGAACCTGTAAAAGAATTTATATCAAAATTATTTAAATCAATATTATTATTTTGTAATTGTAACAACAATAAAGACAAAGCTAATGATTGATTTTGCAATGTATTCATATCTACATTTAATGCACTAAAATAACCATACATTGAATCTAATGTATCTACTAATTGTTTGTTTGCCAAATATGCAGTTTCTAATGTTTGCTTGTCTTGTTTCAAATCATCTAACTTGTAAGATATATCATTCAAATCATTTTGTTTATCTGACAAAGTCTTTCGTATTTCAGAGAAATTAACAGTATTTAATTTTTCCTTTATGCCAGTCAATTCTTTATTTGTATCATCTAACATTAAAGAATAGTTTTCTAATTTTGTTTTTTGTTCTAATAATATTTCTCTTAATGCTTTTATTTGATCAGTCATAACAGTTATTTTCTTTAAAGAAATTTGATTTGCTAAAGACATTATTGCATTTTCTGTTAATTGTGTTCCTGATTTACCTACAAAGAAATCTAAATCTTCATAATATATTTTTGTAGCATAAGTTCCTAAATTCAATGGATACATTGTAACAAATATTGGACTATACAAAAATGCATTCTGCAAATAACTTGTAGGATTATTTATATCAAAATTCGTAAATATAGGCCTAACACCAAAACCATTAAAACTATTTGTCAATAGATTTTTATCTAAATTATTATCTTGCACAGATAATCCTACATCTAAACTAATATTATGACCAGAGAATCCTATTCCTAAAAGATAAACAAGAAGCAAAGGATAAACAAGTAAGATAATAATAGATATGGGTTTTGAAAACAATACTTTTAACTCTTTCCAAATTACTGACAACATCATCTACCACTTTCAATATAAAAATATTTCCTTGATTTAACATACAAAATAATATCATTAAATACCGTTAATAATATAGGAAATTCTTCAAAATATTTTTGCTTCTTTTCTCTTAATTTCTTTTCGGATATTTTTCCTGCAGACCAAGGTTTTTTATTATCTAAATTGTGAATCATAGGGTCCAATTTATCTATTGCTTTACAAAATTTTGCTTCTAGTGTTTTAGATTCTTCAAATTCAATCCACAATTTACAAAAATCTTTACTTATTTCTACTGGCAGTTTTTTTAATAATTTATTTAATGCTGATTTTTCTCTTTTTTGCTGATTTGCTACTGATTTATCATCATAAGTATAAGTATCGCCGGCTTCAATTTCAATAATATCATGATACAATAACATTTTCATGACTTTTAATTCATTTAATTTCTTCTTTCGATCTTTATTTATTTTAGGTAAAAAATATTGTGCTAAAAATAATGTACTACAGGTATGTTCAGCATCACTTTCTGCTCGATTTTTAACAGGACAAAAAGATCTATCAATTTCTTTTAATAAAAATAATGTTTTTAGTTTTTTTATTTCCTGCATATTTATCCCTTGATTATATTTTCAAATGCTTCTTCTAATGTAGGCATGAAGATATTTGTATCTTTTATGCTCAATCTTTTAGATTCTATTAAATATACTATATCTGTTAATGTCTGCATTACATCTTCTGATTTAATAATTACTTTTGTGTTATCTTCATTAGTCTCAATTGAATTAATTTTCTTTTTAATTTGTTTTAATGATGCTTCATTTATTGCTTTTGTTAAAGTTAATTCTATTCTAACTGTTTTGGCAAACTGTTCCTGAATTTCTTTAGGGGTACCAAACAAAATAATTCTTCCTTCTTTTAAAATAGCAATTTTATTACAAAGCTTTTGTGCCTCATCTAAATAATGTGTTGTTAATACTAATGCCTTACCCTGTTTTTTTAATTGTTCAATAACTGCCCAAACTTTAATTCGCATATCTGAATCCAAAGCAACAGTAGGTTCATCTAATAATATTAATTTTGGATCATGCAATAATGATATTGCAATATTCAATAATCTCTTATAGCCCCCAGAAAGTTTCTGTGCTTTTGTATTTGTAAACTTTGATAAACTTAACTCAGCAATAATTTTTGGTATTCGTTCTTCTCTTTCTTTTCTTGACAAACCATATGCTCTAGAAAAATATTGCAGATTTTCATTTACTGTCAATTCAAAATAAAATGCAAAGTCTTGCGGCACTAATGTAATATGTTTTTTTATTTGTGAAAAGTCTTTGTCTAAATCATAGTGCAAAACAGATACTTTACCTTCATCTTTTTCAATTAATCTAGTAATTATTTTAGAAACAGTTGATTTTCCTGCACCATTTGGGCCTAATAATCCAATACATTGTCCTTCCAGAACTTCAAAGCTTACGCCAGTTAACACTTGTTTTTTCCCAAAATTCTTTCTTACATTATTTAGCTTTAACACAACTTCTGGCATATTTATCTAAAGAATTAGTATATTGAAATATATAAATCTTTATATATCTAATATAAACTCGCATATCTTTTCATTTGTTTTTTTGTTTTCTTTGTAAAGAACATTAAAAGAAACTGCTTTGACTTCTGTTTTGTAATCATTTTTATTTGCTTTACATAGTTTTAATGAACAAATTAGAACATATTTGTCTTTCTTTTTTTCTAAATTTATTGATTCCAGTTTACTTACAAAATGTTCTTGATTTGCTTTGTAAACAAGCTCATCAATAAAATCATGTATTAATACTTCAAAAGAATTAGATTCTAAAATAAACTCTTTTTTTATAGAATATTTTTCTGGTTTAAAATCAAATATTGTACTATTTACCGATTTAACAAGGTCAGAATAAAATTCAAATTCATTTCTTGATCTTACTCTTACCTTAATATCCGCAGTATGCTCTAAGTACTCAAACATTTTACCCCTTCATAACAAAATAATCCTTTAATTTTGATTTTATTTTTGTTATTTGTTTGTTAGTTACATTAGTAAATATAACAAACACTTTTTCTTTACCAAAAAACAAATCTACTCTTAAGTCATTAATTAAATAAAATTTATGGTAATCGATCATTTTAGAAATGTCTTCATTAAGAGACTTAGATTTAACTTTATCTGAACTAACTGAAAAATACATACTAAACTCAGCACACAAAAATAATTCAAAATCTTTTAAGAAAGTTTTTGTTTTCTTTAGGTTCAAATAAAGAATATTTTTATCTTGTCCAAATCCATTTAATTGCATCATCCTTTCATCACCATAATTGGTTTTAGTTTTACTACGGGTTTAGCTAACTTGTTCTTTTCTAATACATTAACTACTTCAGAAACATCTTTGTAGCTTTCAGGAGCTTCTTCAACTATTCCTTTTTTTGTTTGAGTTTTTATTTCAATATTATTTTTTGTTAATTCTTGCAAAACATGTTCATAAGTCAAATTCTTTAATGCTCCACTTCTACTCATTATTCTTCCCGCCCCATGACTAACACTACCAAAAGATAATTCTTCTGCTTTTTCACCAACTAAAACATATGAACATGTACCCATCGATCCAGGTAAAATAACTGGTTGACCTGTTTGCAAATATTTTTTTGGCAATAATTTATTTCCTGGTGCAAAAGCACGAGTTGCACCTTTTCTATGCACCAAAACATCTCGCTTTTTGCCATCAATAACATAAGTTTCTTTTTTTGCAATATTGTGTGCAACATCATATAATAATTCTAAATCAATATTATATTTTTCAAATACTTTTCTTAACCTGTAAGTAATCATTTGTCTGTTTACATACGCAAAGTTTGCTGCGGCATTCATTGATTGCAAATATTGTTTTCCCTCTTCGCTTTGAATTGGCACACAAGCCAATTGAGAATCAGGATAATTCAAATTGTATTTATTTTTTGCATCTAAAAATACTTTTATAAAATCAGTTGCAACTTGATGCCCAAAACCTCTTGATCCTGTATGAATCATTACAGTTATTGTTCCTCGCTCTAAATTCCAAGCTTTCGCTAAACTCGCGTCAAAAACTTCATCAACAACTTGTACTTCTAAAAAATGATTCCCCGAGCCTAAAGTTCCTATTTGAGATAATCCTCTTGCTACTGCCCTTTGTGATAAATATTTTTCTGACGCATCTAATTTTCCATAATCTTCAATACATTCTTTATCTTTTTTTGTTGCATATTTATTTTTTATTGCCCAATCAATTCCATTTTTAATTAAATCATTAAAATCTTCTTTTGATAATTTTTCTTTATTATCAATTCCTACCCCAGAAGGCACACTTGCAAACAATTCATTTAATATTTGTTTTTTGTTTTTTGTTATTTCTTTTGCTTGCACATTAGAAGTTAATAATCTTACACCACAGTTAATATCAAAACCAATTCCGCCTGGCGAAACAACTCCATTTTTATAATCAAATGCAGCTACACCTCCAATACAATTTGATACCACAAATTTATTTGCAATAAAATTATGGTCTTGATGAGTTACTGTAAAATCATAAACTATATTTTTATTTGTTATCACTTTCATACTTTTTATATTATCCCAAATTAATCCACCAAATCCAGCATTATTAGTTACTTTTTCAAAAAAATCTTTAAAACTAATAAAATTTCTTGATACCTGGACAGGAATATTCTTTTGTCCTTTATTTATTTTCAAACAAATATTTATTACCGACCTTTCTGTTATTGAGTCATTTGCTACTTGCTTAGCAATTTTCTGATAGCTTAATCCTGTGTTTAATAACTTAGGAATAATAATCTCGATAGCCATCTTTTTTTCGGCTAATATTTTTTTCTTATATTTTAGATATTGAACAGCAACATTTGCCATAAAATTACGATTTATATTGTATTCAAAACCTATTTTTGACCAAAGATTAATTAAAGTATCTATTTCAGATGAAATAACTAAATCCAACCCCCAAGTCACTTTTCCTTTAGTACTAATATGTTTTTTTCGTTTTGTTATGTAAAGAGTATTCACACCAAATTCTTTAAGTAATTTTGAAATATCTTTCAAAAATTGTTTTCCATTTGAAATCAAATTCTCTATTTTATTCATAGTTAATACAGGACAATTAAACAATGTAAATCTATCCTTCCTTCTATGTGGAATTCTCAACTCAGCACCAAAAAAACTAGCCAAAAATAACCGCTTTTGCCATAATTTACAACTAAAAACCCATTTAGGCAAAGAATATGATTGATAAGTTCTATTTCCCAAAGGAATTTCTAAAGTGTGTAATAAAATAACTAAACTACTAGCATTTACATAAAAACAATAACACTCATTTGTCTTTTTTTCTCCTTTATATATTGTTCTACTAATATGAGAATATACTTGAGATGGAACATAACCTATATGTTTTATATCTTCTCGTATATATTCTAAATCCAATTTATCTTTACTGGAAAAAGAAACAATCCCATCTTGTTTCTTTCCAATAAAATTCATTGTACCATCACCTAAAACAAAGCCAATTATTTTTAGAAAATGTTGCAACCTAATATCATCAAAAGTTAAAGATAATAAATCCCTTTTTTTTAGTGCCAAAATATTTTGATCAAAATTATTCTGGCCTTGAATTCGACCTAATCTTAAAAGTGTTTTTTTGATATCGGCCTCAGTATAAACTTTCTTATCTGATGGTTTTTCATACAGTACACCTTCAAAAGGATATATTGCTACTTGATCATTAATATTTAAATCCTTTAATAAAATCATCCCTTTAGGAGTATAAAATGGGTGGTCCTCCGTAGCCATAATTTCATTTCCAAATTGAGTAATTAATTTAATAACTTTATTTTTAGACTTAATTTTTAAAAACTTTTTAATTTGTGTATCTGTAGTAAGCTTAGATTTAAAACTAAGAGTTTTTAGACTTATATTGTTCCAATCATTATGAAATGTCTCTATTTGTTTATGAAATCCGAACGAACTTAAAACTTTTGTTCCTTTTGAAACACAAAAACCATAACCTGAATGCATATCAGGCATGCAAAAAGCATTGCCAACAATACCTGGCAAAGTGCTTACATTTTTAATTTGTTGGATTGCCTCTTGCTCAACTTGTTTCATTAATTTCTCATTAAGAAAAAGAGTGCAGTTTGCATTCATGTTTCCTTTCTTCTTAATTACATATTGGTTAGAATTTACTTTTTCTATTTCTGACATAAATATCACAGTTTCTTAAATTTCATAATTGTACAAAATGGAATTTTGTAACGATATTCTATTTTAGGCATTTTCTTTAAAGCGCCTTTAATTGGTTTTGGTTCTAAATATTCTAATAACATAAAATTATTCTTTGCAAATTCATTTAAATAATGTCCTATTGGCCGAGCAATAAAATAAACTTTATGACTATCCCAATCGGATTCTACTTTTTTCACATCAAAAAAACTACCATTAAAACCAATTGGCAGTTTTTCTCCTTTTTTATTTCTTTTGAATTTTAGAACGGATCCAAAATTTGTAGGTACAGAAAAAATAAATATTCCATTTTTCTTTAATAATTTTGAAATATTTTTTATTGCTGATTTATAATTTACAATATTATCTAAAACCAAACTACTTGTAATTATATAAAACTTAGATTTTAATTTTGTTTTAGAAATATCGTCTAAATATAATTCAACTTTCTTATTTGCAATTTCTTTTTTCAAATTTCTATTTGATATCTCAATCATTTTTTTACTTGCATCGGTTCCTATAACTTTCTTTGCCCCTAACTTTAATAAATCTTTAATCATTACTCCTGTACCACAACCAATGTCTAAAACAGTTTTGTTTTTTACAGATGGCAATAATTTCATAAAACCAGGGTGTTCTATTAAATCATTAATACTCACTTTTGTTTTTCTTCTAGTATCAAATAGCTCTGCAATAGTATCTACTGCTTTAATTATCTTCTTCTGCATAATAATATATTAAATTAGTAAGTATATAAAATGATGTTATATATAAGAAAAAGTATAAATATAAATTAAAATTAGAATAAAAATATTAAAAAAGGATTGATTTAATCCTTAGCGAATTTCTCTATGTCTTTAATGTTTTCCATTATTAATTTAGCCTTAGTTTTACCAAAACTGAAAGCGTACTTCTTTTCATTATCTTCTTTTGAGTACAATTGTATTAATTTGTTTCCTTTAAATTCACTAAATTCTACAGGCATATTATCACTCCCATTATGCTATAAGTGTATTTTTGTCTTCTCTATATTATAATTTATTATTATAATTAAATATAATATATTTATAATTATATATAAATGTTTGCCCAAATAGACGAATTTTAAGAAATTTAGTATAAATAAAATAAAAATAGCTGTATGCTCGCTTTGCTTGCCAAAGACATACTTTTCTTTCTTTAAGTTTCTTTGCGAAACCTGTGTCACTAACTTATAGTTTGCGACACTTTGTAAAACATTGCGTTTCTGAGAAAGCAATGTTCTACACTCTGCTTTCTTTACAAAGAAAGCGGTGGTATGAGGCCGTCCGGATTTGAACCGGAGTCGTAAGCTCCCAAAGCTTAAATGCTAGACCAGGCTACACTACGGCCCCTCACAACCTTTTTAAAAAGGATTTTAATCACAATACAAATCAATAGCTCTCACTTCGTGAGCCATATTGATGCCCTATCGCAAATAGGATTTGCTTTAGGTCGTTGCAAGCTTTTGTTGCACAAACCATTGCAACGCAGGAAAAGGGATTTGAACCCTTGCTTCCGTAAGGAAACCCGCTCTCAAGGCGGGCGCATTAGACCGCTCTGCCATCCCTGCCTAAGCTTTTTAAAAAAGCTTAAGTTCACCAAAAGCGTCAACAGATTGTGCCTCTAACTTATAGTTTGAGACACTTTGTAAAAGATTTGAAATCTCAGATTTCCAATCTTTTACACTTTCTTTAGCATAAAAGAAACTCTTTTGACAATTGCAAAAGAAAAAGCCTTTGGCAATTAAAATTATTATAAATCGTTATACCCCTCGATATATTGCTTATAGCATAGCCTTTAGGCAATCGAGGATTTTCTTTTTTTGGTAAACGTATGCTTTTTTTCTTTTTGAAAAGAAAAAAAGAATCGTGCTCAGCCCGCCTA
>Ga0172370_10004264_pt1 | contig 19240 bp, 20 predicted proteins | sample LakKiv5m_FD_114538 | JGI IMG/M metagenome (GOLD analysis project Ga0172370, IMG submission 114538) | Freshwater microbial communities from Kabuno Bay, South-Kivu, Congo - kab_022012_11.5m | ecosystem: Environmental > Aquatic > Freshwater > Lake | place: Democratic Republic of the Congo...
TTAGGCATCGCTTCCAATCGTTGCGCCCAACCAAACTCTGGATTTTTTGCACCCATCTCCTTATTAACCATCCTATAATTATCTCACCCCTGTCTAGCCCCCCTACGTCCTATAACTTGCACATCTGTTACACACCTGCTATACTCGCGGGCAATTATTACATTTGACGCCATCTACCACTAGAATATACTGAAAATATATGGCAATAGCAACAGAAGCACCAGCAGCAACCGAAGCACCAGCAGTCTATACTCCACGAGTCGCAGAACTTGGCTACGCACAATTCTTAGCTGCCCACACTGGGGAAAAGGTACTTGGAGGAGTAAATTACAGCGATCCAGCTGTAGCTCACGATGAATATTTGAAAGCCAAATTTTGCGATGTCAAAGAATTGTTGAGAACCCCAGAATCAATCACCGAGCCTCCTAATATCGACGCTCAAGTCGCAAAGATAAGAGAAGCTATGGCCGCAGAAGGAGAAAGCAAATACCATATTCCCGAATTGGATTGTGACTTATCATTCGCCGATTTCCTAATTAAGTACGAACCAATTATCTCCCAAGCTCAACGAGAGAATCCAAGTTTCAACCCTTACCGAGACTACTTAACAAAACAAGAATCATTTATTACAGGAATCTTAAAAGGAGTTACACGTCAACCCGACTCAGACGCAACAAAAGTTTCTGTACCTGCCAACTCAGCTCCTGCTCCCGCAGAATCCGCCCCAAAAACAGATAGTAAAGAGCAAAAACGACGCACAAGATATCTCGCATTGGCTGTTAGCGGAATATTCGTAATAGCTTCTGGGTTATTAGCTCACCACTTTTTATTTGCCAATTCGCAAATTGACGAGGCAACACGAGCCTTGCAAAGAGAAAGCACTCGCCCCGCAATAACAGCCCCAGCGATAGAAGGGCAACCCACAATAATGAGTTCTCCCACCCCCACTCAAATTGAACTCTCTCCCTCCCCCACTCTCGAAGGATTAGGAGATGACGGAGATGGTAATAAACCAGACTCGCCCACCAAATATGTAACCTATTCTGAAACTATTTACAACAACGCCGACAAAGTTGCTGATACAGATTACATCATTTTGGGTGGAGAATCAGGTCTAGAAACGGCCGCCATCAAACAGCCAAATGTTAATGCAACAAGATCTCTAGAATTCCCTGACCCCAAGTGTGTCTTGCATTATGACCAAAACAAAGGTTGGACGTTCATGATTCTCGAGAATATCGATGCAACAACCATCACAGTCATCAACAATCCAAGGGGTCCTGATGGCATAGAAATTTCAGCAGGGCCAAAGATTGCCAAATATCCCGTAAACTGGGAAAAATATGATCCCGATAATCCACAAAGCGGCGGCGATAATCACGATTGGATTAACCAGATGACTACTATTATCAAGAATGGGTATTTGTGGTTTCCAAAAAATGAACAGAGCGGTACCGCAAATGATCGAGGAATAGGAATTTTCTACCGAGGACAATAACCCCTTCCCCATTGCGCTATACTTAAAGACATATGGGATTAACACCAGGATTGCCTCCAGAAACAGAATCACTATCCAATCCAGAAAAAAGACATACTCACCGACAATACAAATCTGAAACTATATTTGCAGTCAGCGCTCTCAAATATCTAGGTGAGCTTTTCAAAGCCAAATTTAATCCTCCTCAACATCGCCGGCTCGTAAACGAACCAATCGACGCCACCAAAGTCCTCCTCCCACCTAGCAAACGAAAAGGTGGTCTCACGTATTTCAACACTCCTATGGATCAAAACTTTTTCAATAGAGCAAAGGCACTCCTAACCCAATCCGATCAAGATCGGAATAGGGTTAGAGAGCTCCTGATTGCCCAAATTCTCCGACTATCCGGTTATGAAAAAGAATCAAATGAAGAGAAATTGCTCATTGCTACACTAGAATCTTCCAAAATTTTCGGCAAAGGTATCCCAATGAAAATCGGCTCCTTTTTCTTAAAACTTTTCGGAATAGACAAAAAACACGCTCTCAAAAACAAAGTCGAAATCCCTGGTCGTCGTGACACCATCGGTGAATCCGCCGGCGTCTACCCCATTATGAAAAGAAGACAAGCCCCCGAAGGATTCGTAGAAGGAAAGTCTGACCCACTAGAGGTCGGTGCCGAGCACGCGCTCAACTCTCTCTTTACCGGCACTCTCCAATACCTCAAAGACCTCTCTCATCAAGGAGGATACCACCCTGATGCTGACCGCGACCCTAATCTCAACCCTCAAGCTATCCAAGAAGGAGCCGGTGCACTCTTTAGTAATTTGCTTGAGCGCGGGTTATTGCGTCACTTTGCAGCCAACAAACCGTTTATCGAAAAATTTGATCAAAAACTCAAAGGATCAAAAGAGGCTCAAAAATGTCTCAAAGCTCCTAGTCGTTGTCTCGTTGATCCTAACGTATCAATCATTGCTGACGAAAAAAGCCCAGGCGAAGTCCGCTTCCACGCCGAAAGTCCCATTTTCGCTGCCAAAACAGGTGAACTAACCAAAATCCCTGTTTGCGTTTTCAACCTCGACCACACTCAATATATGATGCTTGACATTGGAGTTATTGGTAATCTAAATCCAAAACTCATCGCTGACCTCATCAAAGCAGAAAAGTCAGAGTACCAAACAGGATGGACAAATATCTCCGAGCTTGGTAATGATCCTACCCGCCCCGTCTTTGCCCTCTCTATTACCAGAAATGGCAAAACACCAAAAGGCTTGATTGACAACGCCGGCTTAAACGGCGAGTCACTCATTCACTATGACTTCCGCGTCAACGACGACAGGACAGTAGACTGTATTACTCATCACGGTCACACCCGCCAAGATGGAGGTAGTGCAGCCGTCTATAGCGAACTCCAGGATACAGTACTTCCAAAAGTAGTCCCCGACAGCAGTCCCACGGTCATGGAGCTCGCCACCCTCTACCCTGTAGCTGAACACCCTGCCAATGTTCACGAACTCCTAAACAAACTTGGTTTATCCGACATTGCTGTTGGCGAAGGATATAACCAGAAAGTGCTCAAAGAGCATCTCAAAGAAATAAATGCTTGGTACAACGAGGCTTTCTCCCAGCAAGTCTACGACACCATCAACCTTGCACTCCAGGACAACGCTAGTATTGATGCCTTCATTCAAGCACTCGCCGCCGAACATGAGCAAGTTGGTCGTCGTAATAATCTCTACGGTCACAAAGCAAAAAATCAAAAGGTGGAAATTCCAGAAGCTCAAGACGAGCTCGAACAACTCCTCGACAATCTCTATATGATCAAAGCTGGCAATACCGCCATGCAGGAGCGCTTTACTGCTTTCAAAGAAGATAATGCTGTGTTTAAGAGCATACAACAGAGTCTCGGTCTCGATCAAGCCACCAATCCCGACCAGGTATTAAAAATCTTAGGCGACAACTTCCCCAATCTCAAAGAGCGAATTCAACTCCATAGCAAAAAAGGCGCGGAAATTCCAAAACCCAGAGAAAATTCCAACGAACAACTAATTGACGATCTAATCAAACTCAAAAAAGAACCTCAATTTACCCAATCTTTAGCTAGTATTGGTAGTACTGCCAGTTTGATCCGCAATCTCATCTCTCCCAATATTTCCGAGGTTCACCTCTTTGACATGGTGCTGGCAGCCCGTGGCGGAGTCGTCAACTGCACTCTCCCCCTCTTTGACTATCTCCGTCTTGAGACCGCAATTGCCAAACGCAGTCTCTATCTCAATCCACTCCTCGTTGCATACCAAAAACTCGAAAACACAGTACAAAAGCAAGAATTTATCACAACAAATAGAGTTGGTCTAGCTACTCTTTTTGCCGATCTCGAAGTTAACCTCTTAGATCAGACCCTCTCCCGTCTTGGTCTCCCGACAGCCGGCTTTTTCTTGGAGCGCGCCGGTGGAGCGACGGACCAGGTCGCACTGTTAGGCAAAAATGCCACCCCTGCCGCAGCTGACATCTCGCGTCTTGCCTACGTCCAAACCTCTTTTCTCCCTGGTCTTGTCAAATTTATCTCCGCTCTCCAAGCCGATATGCCAGAACAAAATGTTGCTGTCAGCGGCACCGACGACGGGAAAGGTAATGGCTACCTCTTCTACCGCGCCAACCTCGCCAAGCCCGAGTCACGCGACCTCTTCCTCAATATGCTCGACATTAACGCCGCTGTCGGCGAATACGAGAGACGAAAAATGGCTCATGGATTGCTTAGCAATGAGACGAATGCTCTCCGCACTCGCCTCCGATCCTCAAATAATACTCTTAGTAAGACGCTAGATGAAATTTCTAAACAATCAGAAGAATTAACTTCCAAACAAAGCCAAGCCCTCAAAGAAATCCTAACCATTGCCCTCCAAAATGATCTCCACCAGACAATTACCAAGACTCAAATGCTAGCCGAAATGCTCTCGATCTACGCCAATAATCCGCCCGCCCCCCAATAACCTCCTTCCTCCTTGACAAATATGTACATATTTGTATAAGATTACGATACAAATATGCACAAACGCCTCCTTTTTGATCAACTTGCATCTCTCCTATCTCACAAAAATGCCCTTGTCATTACCGGCATGCGCCAGGTAGGCAAGTCCACCCTCATGCGCCAGCTCTACGATGAGGTAAGCACTAACAAACTTTGGTTTGACCTCGACAATCCCCTAGACTGCAAAACTTTTGAAACCGAAGATTATGTTGGGTTATATCACTATCTCACCTCCCGCACCAATAACCCCAAAGATCGCCTCTATCTTTTTCTCGATGAAATTCAAAATCTCCCACCTATCACCAAAATTATCAAATACCTAATCGATCATTATCAAGTCAAATTTGTCGTAACCGGCAGTAGCAATTTTTACCTCAAAAATCTCTTCCCCGAAAGTCTCTCCGGCCGCAAATTTGTCTTTGATCTCGCTCCTCTCTCTTTCACAGAATTTTTGTATTTTCGTGACTATATTCCTCGTCCCACTCATCCTCCAGAACTCAGCAATCTCTTTGAAATATCTAATCCTATTGAGACTGAACGAAGACGTACTCTCTATACAGAATATTTGCGCTACGGCGGCTTCCCCGAGGTTACAACCACTCCCAATCTCGAACTCAAAAGCATGGTGCTCAAAAATATCTTTAAGAGTTTTTTTGAAAAAGATCTTCAACTCCTGTCTGATTTGAGCAATACCAAAGAGCTTCGCGACTTTATTCTGCTTCTAGCTCCCCGTGTCGGCTCACTCCTCGACATTTCCAAATTAAGCCTAGAGCTAGGTATAAGTCGCCAAAAAATATATAGTTATCTCGAGTTTCTCCAAGGAATTTACCTTATTCGCCTCCTCCCCAAATTCTCTCGTAGCGTTGATCGTGCAGTCGCCGGTGGCACCAAACTCTACTTTAGCGACAACGGGATTTTGCAAACTATTACCACCTTGAACCCTGGTCAAATCCTCGAAAATGCGGTCATCAACCAACTATTCAACTATGGCACACTTAGCTTTTACAACTATCGTAATATGCAAGAAATTGACTGCATTCTTGATCAAAAATACGCCTTCGAAATCAAAGCCACTGGTGACACCCACGACCTAACTCGCTTGAACAAATTATCTACCAAACTCAAACTTCAAGATTCTACTATCATCAGTCTCAAATCACTTTCCATCCCTCATTTTCTCTCGCCGACCCTGATCTAGCTCCCTCTCCCTTGATTTCTCGCCCCCAATTTGCTAACGTCACATTATTAACATTTATTAAATGTAATCAATATGAACAATCTCAACATAATTAGCGAAGAAGCCAGAAAATCGATTCTCTTATCCGAAGAAGGAGCAAAAAAAAAGGTGAAGTCACAACAGTTGCTGCAGCTGCGCTAAGAGCCCAACAAGCTGGTCAATCATTCGATCTGGAAGCAACTAGAAATGAACTAGAATTGAACGCTCCAATTCACGGCGCAAGACCAAAATTTGATATGCCAGAATAATATGACTGAAAAGACAACACCCCCCCCCAGAAGTATATGTCAAAAAACTCAGAATAACCACTCGAAATCCTAACGACCCTATTACTGCTGAAGACATGGAACAAGTTGAAAGTTATGGTGAAGCAATACTCAGGGAAAAATGGTCGCCAAAAGGTGTTATTACAAGGATTGCTACCGCAATTCAAAACATCGGTAAACCACACGAAAGCTAGTTGGAAGTTTATTACTCCCCCTTTGGTCCCACCACAACCGATCTAATTTCTTTCTCCTTTATCACCTCCCCCACCACCCTTCTTACCTCTTCCAAAGTTACGTTCTGGACAATTCTAGCCACCGCATCAGGTTGCACGATCTCATCCTTGATCAGTGCCCGCATCCCAAAGAATTGAGCCACCCCCATCGACTCCTCGAGTGTCAAAGGTAGGTGCCCCAGCACAAACTCCTTCGCTTTGATGAGCTCTGCCTCAGTGATTGTACTCCCGAGCTTAAGCATTTCTTCTTTGACTACCTTCATGGCCTCTCCCAATTTATCCAAATTCACCCCCGCACGTACCGCCAAATATCCTGTATCAAAGGTCATATCCATATCCGCTTTTACATAATACGCAAGTCCGCGCTTTTCGCGGATCTCATTGAATAGTCGAGAGCTCATCCCTCCGCCTAGCACCACTTGCGCCAGTTGGAGAGCATAACGTCTCGGGTCCTGCATCGACATCCCCGGCACACCCATATAAAAGTGGGCTTGCTCTGTCTTTTTCATAAAATGCCTTTGTTCCACTTTCCCATACCCTCCCGCGCTCACATACGATTCAATTCCCCCTTCGCTCACCCCCCCCAACTTCTCCTCAATTGTCTCGTGTAAACGTGCTGACGTGAGAACGTGCTGACTACCAGCGATAACTACAATCACATTCCCCCCTCTATACCATCTATTTAGATATTTTCTCAAAGCCAAGCTCGTTGTGGCTCGTACCGTCTCTTTGGTTCCAATGATCTCTCTCCCCAAGCTCGACCCCGCATAAATCAAATTTTCCCACTCTTCCCCCGCCTTAGCCATCGGCTGATCCTCGTACATATTGATCTCTTCCACAATCACTTCTCGCTCCCGCTCCAAATCAGGAGTTGGCAAAAGCGGCACAGTCAACATTTCTGACTGAATATCTAGTGCTAAAGGTAGGTGCTTGGCCGCGCTCGTTATGTAGTAGCCAGTGTATTCTTTACTGGTAAAAGCATTCTGCTCTGCCCCGATCCCGTCTACCGCCTCCGCAATCGTCATAGGAGTTGGATACGACTTGGTACCCTTGAAAACCATGTGCTCCAGTACGTGACTGATCCCCGCTTGCTCTGGCGTTTCATTTCTCGACCCCGTCTTACACAAGATCATGGTCGTGACCGACTCCACTCCCGCCATTGGCACGATCAAAGTTCGCACCCCATTCTTTAGCTTGCCATATTGCACGTCAAAATTCATATTCCCACATTCTACTGGCAATTGGATAATTTGTCATTCATGCTTTGCGATTAACCCTGTGGACCATGGCGGTTTCGAACCGCCCTATCCGCAATGCGAATGCGGTGCTCTACCAAATAAGCTAATGGCCCTTAAGCTCATCTATTTTACTACACTCCAATCCACACAAGTCCCACTCCCGTTAACCCAGCCCCCACTACCGCCCCCGTAATAACCTGTGCCCACGTATGGTGTTTTTGCCATACCCTCGCCCAAGCCACCAGACATAACAATAGATATAACCACCCGTATTGCCAACCATAAAACATATTCACAACTGTGATAATCGCCGCGTTCACCCCCGTGTGGAGCGAGATCTTCCACTTCATTGTGACGAGCGCAAATACTACCCCCACCACATAAAACACTCCTAGTACTCTGACCAGCTCCGTCTTCCCCAGCTCGTGTGCCAACCAAAGTCCAGCCATATGACAAAAAAGGGTAAAAAGATAGATCGGGATCCTCTCCCCTCTTTTCTGCATATCCCAGTTCGAGAGTTGCTTGTGGTAGAGCATCATCACAAAAAAGATAAATGGCACAATCGAATCAATAAACAACACTAGTCCTAAGAAGCGCCACCGTAGTCCCTCTTTAACCGCAAAAGCGATCGCCAAAATTATCCCGACCGGTATCTCCCACACTGGATCAAATACGCGACTAACAATCTCTGCAAAAATACTCTTAAACTTCTTCATAATCGACTCGCAATCTCAATCTCCAAACTTTGTCGGAGCTCAGCTTTGACCCAATCTTTTTGACTATTACTCATCACCTCCCCTAGCCCAGAGAGTACATCGTACTTTGCGGGTAATGCTCGCAATTTCGTAAGTAGTGTTTTGTAATAGGTTTGCAAAGTCATTTCTGTTCTCAATTCAATTATTTCTGTGTTAACTTCCCATCCATTTTTTAGCATCCACCAAGCATCATACAAATCGCGGTTTTGCATCTTTTTCCGGTCGATTATGGCACACAATTTGTGTGCGGCCATATCTTCTTTTTTCATTACTTTTAGAGAGTAGCCTCGGAATGTTCGCATTTCGTAATGATTGGGATATTTTCTTGTGTTAACCTCAACTTTGATTTTTGTTTCGCCAGATCCATAGCTACCCTGCCAGAACCAGGTATATCGCTTGGTCTTTTCGTCCACTATTCGCAAATTTTCCGCGACCATTTGCCCAATTTTTTGTTCTAGCTCTTGTTTTGGCTCTCCGATCAAATCAAAGTCCAAATCAGTCGAAAAACGAGGCAAACCATCGAAAAAATACAAGGCAGTTCCACCCTTAAATCCGAGCCGCGCCACCAACTCCTTGTCGCCAATTAAGGATAGCAATAATTTGCTCAACTGTTGCTTGTGCAAATCAATGTTCAACATCGTGTGCCCTCCGCTCTATAGTCCCCCCGTATATTTTTGCCCACTCCTTTAGTTTTAGCATATCCAAAAAATCAGTTCTCCCGAGCTCCCATGATGACTCACAATACCATGTGTCGAGTATTGCTCGCTCTCGCGTTGCTACCCGCGCCCCTGATATTTCTCTGATCCCGTAATCACTCCACAATATTCGCTCGCGTACTCTCCTGTACTCAAACTTTACCCCCCGCACCTCACGCACTACGCGACGCGGCGCGATTGAGAAAATTCGATCATAATACTGATCAATTATCCCCTCTGCTTTTAGGACGGTGTAAAGCGATACATAGGAGTTGGGCACTAGTTTGTTGGCAATTTGGTAAAGCAAGCTCGCATTACCCCGCAACTCTTTTTCGGTATAGTTGCGCTTGCTATATATCCCTCTGGCCAAAGCCACTATCTCGCCCCTCCGTACATAATACTTAATTAGCTCAAATAGTCGCCGTTCATCTGGATACCCCCAAACTACCGCCAGGTCTTGTGCTGTAAAAATCTCCCCTACCCCGCGCTCTAGTTCTCTTAGTTTATTCATATTACTGGTAATTTTCCTACCACTATTTAACACATTTTCACTATACCGCTCTCACCACCCCGTGTCAACCTATCCCATATCTTTTTCCTGTTGACAAAACCATGCCCCCCCCCTTTACAATGCCCGTCATGACTCTCGGAATACCAGAAGCACAGAGATTAGCGTACACAGTTGCACTCCGCAAATTGCGACGTGGCAACAGTGATCGTGACCACGAGCGCAACAGTGAGGCAGCCGGAATCATCGCATTTATGGAAGCTTGTTCCCCAGGAACTTGTGCTCTTTGTATTCACGCTTCGTTAAATAGATTCGACAATGCACGCACCCTCGAAGCAGGACTCCAAGCACTAAATTGTGATGGTGATGGAATGCCTAGAGATTTGGGCTCGCAACGAACTTACAATCGAGAAACAACGTGCAACGTGTACGCGCCGGCATACTAATCCTTAAATACGCAACCCCTACACATTTCCCGCCAAAGTGCTACAATCCACCCCATAATTCCAACCAGGCTCCCCGACACATGCGTCGGATCTAGCCAACCCCGCACCTTAACAGACAGCTTGCGTCATAGGTTTCGCAGTGCGCGCGCTCCCTCGCGCCCAGCACGAAACCTATGAAAGGAGGTTTTCAAATCAAAGTTCCCCCATCCCCCCACCCCCCATCCCCCCACCCCCCCGTCCCCGAGCTTCGGCTCAAAAAATTCTTTTCAACCCAAACAAACAGGAGAAAAAATGAAACGCTGGATTCCGATTTTGACCACCCTGTTCGGTCTGCTCGCCACCCTCGGCGCTCTTCACCCCCAACCCCCCTCCCAGCATGACGAGTGTAACCACAATTGCCCGAATTGCAAAGGAAAATGTGGCAAACACAACCGCCACGCCCAAACTGGTGGCTCGCTCTCTGCGCGCAAGCACAGGTGCGCAGATTGCGGACACGAATGGGAGTGAGACCATGAAAAAGATTGTTGTGGTTTTCACTTTCATATTGGCGCTGACGGCCATACTCAATGCGGCCGCCGAGTGGCTTTGCAGTGGCAAGTGTCACAAACACGGGAATCCGTGTCGCCGCGCAAAATGCCACACAGGACCACACAAGTGTGGCCTTTGCTAAACGCAAGCTGACCCTGTAAGTCGAACCCGTGACGGAGAGTCACATCAAAGTCACGGGTTCAGTAAGTACAAGCTGTCTACCCAAAATCTAATCCCGCAATGCCACCCCACGCATCACTAACTGTAACATCGTGAGCGTCTGTTTATCTTTCTCTAGTTGTCCTCGCATCGAATCATTCATTACCAATTTGTTAATCTCAATTACCGCTTGTGTAAACGCTATCTCGTCTGCCAGCTCCCGCAAACTATAATCCCCATACAACTCCATCGCTCGTCGCGCCAGTTCTACTTGATCCATACTTCTATTTTCTCACATCCCCCCCTTGACACTCCATTTGTACAGTACTATTATGTACATAATGTCCAAAGTAGGTATCCCCAAACCACTCGAATTTGGGTGGGATGAACATAACATAGATATACATTCATCACCTTCACCATTCGCAAGGAAAATATTAGAGTAATTTCTGCTAGAGATCAAAGCAAAAAAGAAAGGAGATTATATGAAGAAATCAAACAATAAACTTCCCAACTTCAAAAACGAAGACGAAGAAAGGGAATTTTGGGCAACTCACGATTTTACTGATTATTTAGATCAATTCAAACAAGTCCAAATGGACTTTTCTCACCTCAAGCCCAGTACCAGTCGTGTCACCTTCCGCCTTCCTGACTCCATGCTCTACAATATCAAACTAATGGCTAACAAACGCGACGTCCCCTACCAGTCGCTCATCAAAATCATCCTCCACGACCGCATCCAGCAAGAGCTCGCCCGCTAACCCGGCAAGCTATCGACACAACCTATTTCACCGTTTTTACATTTTTAACAATTTCATGAAATAGATCCAGCTTTTCTTCGTCATGAGATACAAACAAAAATGGCGCCAACTTTCTCTTCATCTCTCCGTTTACTCCATCCTTTTCCCACCTAGCCTGCACTTTCTCCATCAAATCCTCGACCCCATTTAGCTTCATAAATTTCATGTCAAGTTTTGCCCCTTGCCCAACCAGCCAAACTACATCGTACATATCTCGCGGTTGAATAGTCTTTCTCCCCACATACGCAGCCAATTTTTCGATCAATGTTTGGTCAAGCACATTAACTACCACTTGTTGCATCACCCCCCACCTATTTAGTATTTTAATTTCCGTATTTTGTCCCTTCCACTGTCGACTATAATCCACTTTAATCATTAATTTTTCTCTGGGATTAGTCGAAATACCAAGCTCAATTAACAAATCCGGGAACCGAAGTTCAAAATACGTCTTTCCCTCGTTAATTTTCTCAAACAACTCAACCGGAATATTCTCACTCTCAAACCGATCTTTGACTACATGCATCATTTTTATCATTTCTTGATCACTGACTCCCAAATTATCAAAATCCAAATCTTCCGAAAATCGAGGCAAATCATGTAGTAACCGCAAACATGTTCCCCCAACAAATGAGAGTTTTGCTGCCATTTTTTGACCATATAGATAATCTAGTGCCTTAACCTGCAAATACTCGCGCAGTATCCCCCGCTCCCGCAGTGGCATACCCTGCATTTTTACTCCCGTAAGTATCACAGGCCACACGTTTTTTATGCTAGACATAGCGCCTGATCTCCTTTCTTACCCAATTGGGATAACTTTTGGCCATAGTTAGTAACACTGTCTTCTTGAGATGCTCCCACTCAATTCTCGTTTCATCCAACTTTGGTACCCTCCGCACATACATGTAATCGAGTAATGCCTTTTCTGGTCGCGCAATTTTTATGTACAAACCGCTCTTAACATCCTTAATCATCTCGTATCCAAAAAATAGCTCCGTCCTCACGCGACTGTAACCAAAATTTCCTTCTCTATTTGCAAAATTGCGTGGCCTCCCCGTCACAATCGAAGTAATTGTACCTGCAAAATCCGGGATCACTCCAGTCTGATTAAGCACCGTCTCCATACTTACATATGATGGCTGATATAAATAATTGGCAATTACCATTTCATCAATTTGAACGTCACCCCTCAAATAGAGTCCTCGCTTTAGACGTATGATCTCTCCTCTCTTCTCCCACCTATTTAGCGATAAGTTAGCATATTCTCCCTTTACCACCCTTCCCGCTTGTTCAGCAGTAAAAATTGGCATTCCTATATTATTCACAAAATCTCTGTATCGCATTACCAATTAATATACATTTTTGTATATTATCTGTCAATCCAGTCGGTACCCCACACCCCGCACGCTCTCGACACTCTCGCCTACTCCCGCCTCTCTTACCTTCCCCCTCACCCTCCCCAAAAGCCGAGATAGCGCCCACAAACTAAATTCAGCATTTTCACCCCACACCGATTCCGCCAACTCATCATATGTCACTATCTCTCCTCTTCTCGCTATCAACTTTGTTAGTAGTAATCGCTCCTTCTTCCCCATTTTCTTTAAAACTACTTCATCAATCTCTTTTCGTTCCACTTTTTGTCTCGCCACCCACTCTTTAACAAACATTTCCGTCCAGGGGATACACCATTCTAACTTCCCCCCTCCCCGCCACAATACCCCCACATTCACTAGCTCATTCGCCAATTTATCATCTTTGATATTCTTACGGTGCAAATACTCTCGCACACCCATCTGCTGTCTCTTTGATAATCCCTCCCACACCATCTGCACAAAATAATCCATCTCCCCACGCTCCTGCGCCCAGTTGTGCACCCTCTTTTCGGTCAGTTTAGCTCCGGTAAAATTTTGCTCGTCGATTAACCGTGCCACATACTTAACCGTTCCATAGTGCCCATGAGCAATTCTATTGACTGCGCTTACATAACTCTTATCTACCAAATACTCTTTAACTTCTTCCAGCGTGAGTTTGCGCGGATAAACCACGTTTCCAGCTAACAATCGACGTAAAATCAAATCACTAGCTCCCAATATCAGCGGTTGCGCCGTTAAGATCACCCGCACACTCATTTTTTGATAGTAAAGCAGACTAAATATTATCTCCCAGAGCTTGCTCCCACCCTCTATCAATCTTTGCGCCTCCTCAATGATGATCAGTAGTTTCTTGCCTCTTTTTCCTATTTGCTCCGCCTGTTTTCTCCACCCCAGGTGTAGCTGACTCCAGCTTTTACACCCACAAATTACGGGGATATCTGCCTCGCTCGGGATCGGCAAATCCTTGACACTGATTCGCACCACCTTGTCACCCACCCTTTCCCTCTCATTCGTCAGCCATTTCACAATCAGCCCTTTCCCTGTCCCATACATCCCCACCACTACCACAGTTCCCCTCGCTTCTAGTTTCTTTTGCACTGTTTCCTGCCCAATCGGCACGATCATGTCCAAATTGTACCATTATTAGTGATTTTCAAGTCCAAAATGTCAAACAAGCTCTACCCTTGCGGACTATCATACGACCATATATCACCCATAGAAACAACTTAGGAGGATAGCTATGCCATTATTTGAAATTGAAACCAATGAGCAGGAATATAGAATAGCTGACCATAGAATCGCATATTTACAAGAGGTGGTTGGGCGTGGTATGCAGGGTATGATCGAATTACAACCAACGTATCCCATGGCAGAAATTGTTGTCATATATGAGGAGGCTGTCAAGGAGCTGGAGTCGAGCAACCCTCCCACAACATGACTATAGAAGAAAACCTACAATCCGCATACGCCATATTAGCTGGCGCACGATGGAGAGCCACGCGACGAGTGTCGTAGGGCAGCGCTCCAACTCTTATACCCACAAACATTCGGGATATCCCCTTCGCTTGGTATTGGCAGATCCTTGAGACTCACTCTTACCACTCTCTCCCCCTTCCCCTCCATCTCCTTTACTACCCAATTGGCAACCAAGCTCTTCCCGCTCCCATACATGCTCGTAATCACTACTGCCCCCGTTCTTCTAGCTTCTCTAACACCTCTTTTTGCTTAATCGGCACAATCATGTCCAAATTGTACCATTTTCTATGATTCCTAAGTCCAAAATGTCAAGATATCGTCGCGTACTAAACTAAAATATCACTCATGCTCAGTCAAGAAATACTAAAACAATTCAATCTTAAGGTGATTGGTGATGATTTATACCACTGCGAATTGGGTGATCTAACAGAACGACAAGTATTAGGGGCAATAGCATCTTTTGGGGGTTAGTCCTCAATTATTAGATCTAGCACAAGATGCAGAAAATAGACATTGTGAAATTGTTGCCGAACTAGAAGAGGCCAAACAAGCATTGAACAATGCGCAAGGTGGAATGGAAATATTTGTTGCATCAGAGCATTATTTAGATATGCTAGCAATATCCGACCAAGAATTGGGCACAAACTTATACGACCCTGAGGGTACGATCCCAATACTTCTCAAACAAAAAAGACTTAAAAATCTAGGATACAATTAGCCTACATCTCCTCTGGCGCGCTAATCCCCAACAACCATTTAATTAATGTTAAAACAGCATTGACATCCTATTTAACATTGGTTAAAATAACATCATGCAAGTCAGACATCTGGACGAACAGCTATTATCTCATTTCGCCAAATCACGCGAAACCATGATCCTTTTGGGACCACGCCAAGCCGGCAAAACTACCATTCTCCACCGCCTCTTCCCAACTGCCCAGTCATTTACCCTCGACAACCAGACAACTCGCTCCATTCTCGAACGCTACGATATCTCTGCTTATCAACAACTAATTAAAGATTCCGATAGCACAATGATCATCGACGAAATCCAAGAACTTCGCGATCCTGGTCGAGCCGCCAAAATTATCTACGATCAAATGCCCAATATTCACCTTATCCTAACTGGTAGCTCCGCCCTTAACATCAAAAATAAAACCAGCGAAAGCCTGGCCGGTCGCAAAATCGATTATCACCTCTACCCCCTCACTTTGAACGAATACTTAGTCCAGCAAAACTATGAGTCCCAGCTCTCACTCTCACCATTTTCTTCTTTCGTACAACACAACAAAACCACTCGATCAGAAATCATCAAACCCTACGATCACACTTCTCTCCTCTCTCAGCTACTCCTTTACGGTAGCTACCCTGCAGTTCAAGACTCTCCTCATCCCATTAGTTATCTCAAAAATCTAGTTGATAGCGTCATCTTCAAAGATCTCCTCGACCTTCAACTTCTAGAAGATAAACGTTCCGCTCTCTCACTTCTTCAACTTCTCGCGCATCAAATCGGCAATCTCATCAATTATTCCGAGTTGGCCAGTCGTCTTGATATCGATCAAAGAACAGTCAAGCGCTATATCGAATTATTTGAACAAAGCTACATTATCTTTCGCCTTACTCCCTACTCCACTAATAGTCGTGACGAAATCGGCAAAAGCCCAAAAATCTATTTTTATGACCTAGGTTTGCGCAATGCCTTAATCGACAATTTTAGTCCCGTTAATTCTCGTGGTGACTATGGTCAGTTACTCGAAAATTTTGTTATTTCTGATTTTTTCAAAGCCAACATCTATTCACAATCTAGTTATCACTTCCACTACTGGCGCACCCAGTCGGGAAGCGAGGTTGATCTGGTTCTTGTCAAACATGATCAACTTCTGGCTTTCGAAATCAAATCTCGTACCCGTCGCATCAATCGTTCCTTTATTTCGCGCTACCCCCAAGCTTCTCTACAAGTAATCTCCTCCGACAACTACTGGGTCTAGCTACATTGCCTCAGGACAACTAATCCCCAGTAGTCCCAGTCCTGACTTAATCACATTCGCAACAGCCTGGGTTAGTTTAACCCGTTGCTCATTCCCCACAATCTGATGCTTATTGTAAAAAGTATTAAATCTTGCCGAGAGTTCATATATATACGTCGCTACCAAATGCGGTGCCAATTGTACTCCAGCCTCGGACACCACCTCGGGATATCGATAAATCCACCTTAGTAGCGTCAGCTCTTCCGAACAAGGTTCGTAACTTTGTAAAACATTCTCCTCCGACAAAGTTCCGAACCTTGTTTTTTGTTCTTCAGCTTTTCGTAGCACACTCCTCGCCCTCGCATACGTGTACTGCACATACGGCCCCGTCGCTCCCTCAAGGTTCGTCATCTTCTCGGGATCGTAAACAATATCTCCCCCCACTGCTTGTTTAAGCACCGTAAATTTCAGCGCCCCCACCGCAACCGTATCCGCCACCCTCTCCCGATCTTTGATCTCTCTCTCACCCATCTTCGCCAACACCACTTCTTTAAGATCATCCAAGAGCCCCTCTCCCGTCACTACCTTCCCCGTCCGCGAGCTCATCTTCCCCGTCGTCAGCTTCATCATCCCGTGTGGCACATGCGTAGTCTTCTCAGCTAGCTCTGGATAAAGTTGCTTCATGACCGACAAAAGTACCTTGAAATACTCCGTAATCTCGTTGGCCGTCACAATATACGAGTGGTCATATAGGTAGCGTCCATACTTGGTCTTCGCCAGTCCCAAATCCTTTGCTTCGTACGTCGGCAATCCCAACTTATTTCTAAATACCCTCGTGTGTAATCCATCCTTCTCTCCCTTGTAAACTACTGCCCCCTCTTCTCCAATCTCAAGCACTCCCCTCTTAAGCCCCTCCTCAACCACTTTGAGTCCTACTTGTCCCACCTCACTCTCAAAAAAGTATTCGTCAAATTTTGTCCCCAATCGGCGGTAGATTACCTCAAAATACTCTAGACTAATTGCTCGCCCAGCATCATACAACTCATTAACTTTCTTATCACTTCTTTCGTAAATTTGTTTGTTAATCTTTTGCATCTCAACCCTATCTAGCTCGTTCTCCTCATATTTTGTCGCTCCATAGGCATAAGCTTGACCCCAAATTCGTTGTACGTCAGCCAAACCCATACCCTTTGACAATGCTAACTTTTGCTCGCTGTGATTATATTTATGGGTAAAACCCCAAATCGCTTTGGCCACATGCAACCCCACATCTCCCTGATAATTCGCTCTTGCAACTATTGCTCCCTGCGCTTCGATCAATCGCGCCAACGACTCTCCTATCGTATTACTCATCAAATGCCCAATATGTAGCTCCTTAAATGGGTTGGGGTCAGTGTACTCAACCATTACTTTCTTACCTTTCAAGTTCTCATTCTTCCCATAATTTTCCTTTACTGCTTCTTCTAGCTGTGCGAGCAAATACTCTTTTTTCAGGTAAAAATTGATAAATCCCGCTCCCGCCACCTCCACTTTCTCAAAAATATCGTGCTGACGTGCTGACGTGCTGACGTGCAAACGCTTAATTATCTCCTCTGCCACTTCCCTCGGCGACCCCCATTTGTGTACATTGGTGCGCATTTGCTTATTGGTGTACATTACTAGCGCCACATTCGTGCTGTAATCTCCCATTCTCTCATCTCGTGGGTGCTCGACCGCAAAAGAAACAGCTGGAAGCCCCATCTCCGCCACAACTTTTTCGACTGCTTCTCTGATCATTTTCATATCTTCCTCCATTAAATAACAAAAAGACCCCTCCAACAACCAAGTTATTAGTTTGATTGTTAAAGGGGTCCTCTCGGACGGTACCACCCTCTTCTTTCACTTCATTCAACTTTTGCGTAAAGTCAGACGGGTTATTTAGACCGTAGTGTGTTAACTCGCGACGTTAACACTATATGTAGTATATCACACATCAATTGTTCACCTATTTTACTCAACCCCACTATTGACACTCTCAAACTATATCAGTACAGTGATAAATGCTATTAAAAACTTGTAAAGTTCTAGAGTATGCCCACTGTAAAACTCTATACCGTCAAAGAAGCCGCCGAATTGGTCGGTGTATCCACCAATACTCTCTATAAGTATTTGTTAGAAGGTCAAATCAAAGCCGCCCGTGGCACTCACAAGCAGGGGCGTTTTCGTATCCCCCAAAGCGCCCTCGAAGAATTTTTGGGCACCCCCATACCAAGCAGTGACACAACAATTAGCCCGACCACCTCCTCCACTGGAACACTGGAAAACCGGAATACCGGAACACTTAATAATAATCGAAAGAAAATTGTACGATTATTATTGCTTTTTGCCCTCCTCGCCCTTATCGCCGACACCATCCTCTCCTCCACTTGGTCCGTAACTAGTGGCCTCCTCCGCCTTTTCACTTTTGCCCTCCTTATAACCGTTATTTACAAACCGCGCCGAACTATATGAAGTACTACTACAGCTTTATCCTTTCTCTAGCCCTAATTACTCTTTCGCTTCGCACCTCTCTTATTGCTGCCTTAGCTCTCTCTCCCCTCGCCCTCTACTTTGGTTGGCGAATCTATCGCCAAATCCAACATAAATCAATCACTGCACCTGCCCGCAATGCTACGCCTAACGTTGCAGGCGGGCCCACTAATTCTATTGAACGTAATCTCTCTATCGCTTTGTATATCATCGCCTTCTGTCTCACGCTCTTTCGTAGTTACACTACTTTAGTTTATGCAGGTGGACTAACCCCATGATCTACCTTTGGATCATCTACTGTCTCATCCTCACCCTTGGCATTCTCGGCGTATCTCTCACCTCTGCCTCTCGCCTCTCCGACTTCTTGGTCATCCTCCTTCTTACCCCTCTCATTCCCACCCTCCTCTCCGACTTCACCAAATACCGCAACAAACACCGCCTCCATACCAAATCCAAACTAAACTTTGCCAGTTCCGTTGGTGTTAGCCCTCGTGTCGTTCCAACTACCGCTACCGAAGAAGGTGTCATCCTCGATCCCCTCATTTCCGACAA
>Ga0172370_10004266_pt1 | contig 19236 bp, 19 predicted proteins | sample LakKiv5m_FD_114538 | JGI IMG/M metagenome (GOLD analysis project Ga0172370, IMG submission 114538) | Freshwater microbial communities from Kabuno Bay, South-Kivu, Congo - kab_022012_11.5m | ecosystem: Environmental > Aquatic > Freshwater > Lake | place: Democratic Republic of the Congo...
CTTCCTTCCCCCGATGAATATAGTAAGGAACAATATGAATATTTAATTTCTGGATCAGAGACTCTGGAATTGAAGCTGTGCTGTCAGTAACTATTGCTATCTTAGACATAATCCCCTCCTAGAAGGATTTCAATCAAAGAATTCATTTTTAACTCATATTTTGAAATATATAATATTCAAAATAATCCGAATAGAATAATTTCTATAATATAAGTTTACCATTATTGCCAGAAAAAAAGAATACGAATTTTTGTATTTTAACCCCATTGCAATTGATTTTTTACTAATAAACAAAAATAAATCACTCTCAGCTAACATTCTCATTTATTAGATTTCGATCAACAATAACTGGTTAATATTTCAAATTGAAGAAAAGGAATAAATTAATATTCAATCATAATAAAGTAGGTATTGTAAAAACGGATATAAATTTTCTGGTAGAATCAAACATCATTAAATCTACAATCTTTTTTTTATTCGTATGAGGTAATAAATGGTCAAACAAATACCGGTTGTTGAAAAAATTTTAAGTGCTAATGATCGTTTAGCTGTTGATAATCGCTCAAAAATAGATCAAGCAAATCTCTTTGCCATCAATCTCATGGCATCCCCGGGCGCTGGAAAAACATCTTTAATTGAACATACCATCAAGGGTCTATCAGGTAAATATCGAATCGCAGCAATAGATGGAGATGTCGCTACTAGTATTGACGCAGATAGGATCGAAGCAGCGGGAGCCACAGCTATTCAAATCAACACTGGAGGGGAATGCCATTTAGATGCAGTTATGTTGAGAGACGCGTTGGAAGTATTAGATTTACCAACCTATGATCTACTAATCATCGAAAATGTTGGTAACTTAATTTGTCCTGCCAATTTTAAATTAGGAACGCATAAAAATATACTCATAGCTTCAATCCCCGAAGGCGACGATAAACCCTATAAATATCCAGGTATGTACAAAGGTGTAGATGCATTGGTGATCAACAAAACTGACCTATTGCCTTATATCCCATTTCGAATGGATTATTTCCGTCAAGGAGTCGAGATATTAAATCCTGGTTTGATCACATTCCCGGTATCATGTCAAACTACTGAAGGTATCCATGCTTGGCTAGATTGGCTTGAAATGAATATTCAAGAACGTATTACATGAAAAACCTGGTTGGGACACATATCCATATAACCGGCATTGTGCAAGGAGTAGGTTTTAGACCATTTATCTATAAAATCGCTACTCAAACGGGGTTATACGGTTGGGTAAGAAATACATCTTCTGGTGTTGATATTCAAATAGATTCTACTGAAGATGACCTTAGCATCTTTCTAGATAGATTAGAAAATGAACTTCCTCCACTTGCTCGGATCGATTCTGTTCAAGTTCAGAGTGTTGATGCGAATGGTTTTTCTACCTTCGAAATCAAGCATTCGAAACCAATACCAGGAGCCTTTATTCCCATTTCACCGGATGTGTCGATCTGTGATGATTGTTTAAGAGAATTGTTCGACCCAAAAGACCCACGCTATCGATATCCTTTTATTAATTGCACGAATTGTGGTCCCCGTTTCACCATCATCGAAGACATTCCCTACGATCGTCCCAATACGACAATGGCGCCCTTCGAACTATGTGATTATTGTAAATCACAATATGAGAACCCTTTAGATCGACGCTTTCATGCCCAACCAGTTGCATGTAATAAATGTGGTCCGCATGTTTGGTTTGAGCACGCAAATCTAAAAGAGAACCAAAAAGAATTCGAACAGAGAATAAAAAATGATGACGCGATAATCGAGACACAAAAGAGCCTTTCACAAGGAAAGATCTTAGCAATTAAAGGATTAGGTGGTTTCCACTTAGCTTGTGATGCTACCAATGAAAATGCAGTCATGGAGTTACGGTCTCGGAAATTACGAGTCGATAAACCTTTTGCATTAATGATAGCGAATATTGAAACAATTGAAGAGAATTGTATTATTAATCAAAAAGAACGCGACCTACTCCTTTCTCGACAACGCCCTATCGTGCTTGTCAAACGTAAGGATACATCAAGAATATCTAAATCCGTAGCGCCATATCAAGATAAGTTAGGTGTGATGCTACCTTACACTCCCATGCATTACTTAATTTTCGCAGAAATTCCTAATCGAAATATAAAAGCACCCAACACATTAGTCATGACAAGCGCCAATCTAAGCGAGGAGCCGATCGCAATAGAAAATGATGAAGCGCGCCAAAGATTAGCTGATCTCGCGGATGCGTTCCTAATGCACAATCGAGAGATTCGTACACGTTGTGATGATTCAGTAGTAACCGTAATTAATAACTCTTCAAAGGATAGACACCAATTTACAGATGAGAATGGCATCTACCCTATCCGACGTAGTCGCGGCTATACGCCTAATCCAATCCAAATCCCATGGAACGCACCTCAGATACTAGCAACAGGTCCTGAACTAAAAAATACTTTCTGCTTCACTAAAGACCAATATGCTTTTCTTAGTCAGCACATTGGTGATATGGAAAATTATGAGACGCTGCAATCCTTTGAGGATGGGATTCATCACTTCGAGAAGCTTTTCCGTCTTAAGCCTGAAATCATCGCCTATGACTTACACCCTAATTATTTTGCCTCTCGATATGCAATTGAAAGAGCAAAGAAAGAAAGCCTACCATCTGTAGGTATTCAACATCACCACGCTCATATTGCTGCTTGCATGGTGGATAATAATATCAACGATAAAGAACCAGTCATTGGAGTATCTTTCGATGGAACTGGCTATGGTGACGATGGGAATATTTGGGGGGGTGAATTTCTAATTGCTACATATCAAAATTATTCACGGTATGCTCATCTAGAATATCATCCTTTACCAGGTGGAGATTCATCAACACGTAAACCTTATCGGATTGCACTAGCTTATCTATGGGCTCACAAAATTCCTTGGGAATTTTATTTATCCCTCTTAGAATATATTTCACAGGATGAAATTAAGATGCTCAATGTAATGCTTGAAAATCAAATCAACTCCCCGCTCACTTCTAGTGTAGGACGATTATTTGATGCCATCGCAGCCCTGATTGGAATCAGGTCAGAAGTCAATTATGAAGCTCAGGCAGCGATTGAACTTGAAGCAATCATTGATAAAGAAGAAAAGAGAGCTTATTCTTTACCATTCGAAGATAATGTACTTAAAATCAAACCCTTATTGACTGCAATTGTTTATGATATAAGAAATCATTCTTCAAGATCCAGTATGGCAGCTAAGTTCCATAATGGACTTGCCAATGCAGTACTTGATGTTTGTCAGTCAATTCATAATAAGCATCATATCAATCGTGTTGTGTTGAGTGGTGGAGTCTGGCAAAATATCTCACTTCTTGAAATGACCATACAACTATTGAAGGAAGCTCGCTTTGAAGTATTTATTCATCACCAAGTTCCAACAAATGATGGTGGCTTATCGTTGGGACAAGCTGCCATAGCAATACACCAACAAATATGATCATCGGATTATCTGATCTAAGAAATCAAAGGTATCATGAAATATATATCAGAGTATCGTGACGCAAATCTTGTAAAAAACCTATTGGAAGAAATTGATCATACCGCGACGAAAGATTGGACGATTATGGAAATATGTGGCGGTCAGACTCACGCGATCGTCCGCTATGGGATTGATCAACTTCTGCCAGAAAAAATTGAACTTGTTCATGGGCCAGGTTGTCCAGTCTGTGTTACGCCGCTTGAGTTGATCGATAAAGCACAAGCTATCGCTTCACAGGATAATGTAATTTTTACATCCTACGGTGACATGTTAAGAGTCCCAGGTAGCATATCGGATCTTTTTTCAATCCGAGCATCTGGTGGAGATGTTCGTGTTGTATATTCACCCTTGGATGCGATCAAGATCGCTCAGGAAAATCCAAGTAAAGAAGTTGTCTTTTTTGCCATAGGATTTGAAACAACCGCACCTCCGAATGCGATGAGTGTCCTTCAGGCAAAAAGACTAGGAATTAAGAATTTTAGTGTTTTAGTATCCCAAGTTCGAGTACCACCAGCAATGCATGCAATCCTCAGTTCACCTCAAAATCGAGTGAAAGGTTTCTTAGCGGCGGGACACGTAAACGCTGTAATGGGTTATTGGGAATATCCAGAAATTGCGCGAAAATACAAAGTCCCTATCGTTGTAACCGGCTTCGAGCCCCTAGATATTGTGCAAGGGATATTAAATACTGTCAAATTATTAGAAGCAGGAAAGTCAGAGGTCGGAAATGCGTATCCCAGAGTTGTTACCTATGAGGGTAATCAATCTGCACAAAAAATCATCAATGAAGTTTTCTGCGATTGTGATTGGAAGTGGAGAGGAATTGGTACAATTCCTCAAAGTGGCTGGTGTCTTCGACCTGAATTAGGAATCTTTAATGCTGAAAACCGTTTTAATGTAGAAGATATTCACCCTGAAGAATCGCCTCTATGCATATCCGGACAAATATTACAGGGATTAAAGAAACCCAAAGACTGTCCTGCATTTGGTAAAGAATGTACACCAGAAACACCCCTGGGCGCAACCATGGTTTCAGATGAAGGCGCGTGCGCAGCATATTATAAATATGGAAGGTATATTGAATCGTAATGAATGACAATCCACTCCCCTCGATGCAAGGTCCTGTATGTCCAGTTCCACTTCAACACAAGGAAAAAATTGTCCTAGGACATGGAAGCGGAGGAAAAATGATGAACGATTTAATTCGCGACATTTTCCTACCTCCTTTAGATAATCCAATTCTACGTGTTGGAGATGATGCTGGAGTAGTTACACCCAATGGGAATACATATTTATCTATAAGCACTGATGCTCATGTTGTCTCACCTTTGTTTTTCCCGGGAGGTGATATTGGGAAGTTAGCTGTTTGTGGCACAGTAAATGACGTCGCTATGATGGGCGCAAAACCACTCTATCTGACTGCAAGTTTTATTCTTGAAGAAGGCTTAGAAATTGAAACATTGATTAATATTGTCAATTCGATGAAAGAAGTCTCAGATGAAGCTGGTGTTCAATTAATTGCTGGCGATACAAAAGTGGTTGAAAAGGGGAAAGCGGATGGGGTCTATATTTCAACAACTGGCATCGGTACTGTCTATCCAATGGTCTCAATAAGTGGCGAGCAAGCAAAACCTGGCGATCAAATAATTCTCTCTGGCCCTATCGGTGATCATGGGATAGCTGTTTTAGGCGCACGAGGCGAATTGGGGTTTACATCGGATATAAAAAGTGATGTAGCGCCACTGAACCATTTGATAGAAACGATGATAAACACTAGTAAAGAAATCCATGTTCTCCGCGATCCTACTCGAGGTGGAGTCGCTTCTGTTCTAAATGAAATTGCAAACCAATCTAATGTGGGAATAATAATAGACGAAGAAACCATCCTAGTAAATCCCTCCGTTCAAGCTGCATGTGAGATGTTAGGGTTCGACCCTCTATATATTGCGAATGAGGGCAAACTTGTAACTTTTGTCTCAGAAAGAGACAGCAAAAAAGTATTAGAAGCAATGCATCAAACAAAATACGGTGAAAATGCCGTCATTATCGGTAGAGTAAATCAGACACCCAAGAAGAGAGTTTTAATGAATACTCTGATTGGATCGACACGTGTGGTTGATATATTAGCTGGTGAGTTGCTACCTAGAATATGTTAGGACTAGACGATAGAATATAACTTCAGAAGTGACAAACACTAATTAATTTACGGGAGAATTAATAGAAAAAATCTCCTGTTTTTTTTATGCTTCATCATAATAAGGTTGAAAATAGAATTCTTTATTCTCTTGCCACCATTGTCTCCAAGCATTTACATTCATCCCAAAGTAATTACCAGTGACATTTTGAAGTAAATTTGCCGTTCTTTCAGCAGTATGATAATGCATTGAGCTTAAAGCTCGTGTTCTGCTCTCTTCATCCGAACGAATATGTGCCATATTGAATCCAGTTTCAACCATTGTCCTTTCTTCTTCCGCTAATTCTAAATAATTATCTAGTGCATTGATCAATGGATCTACCGTTAAAATCCCAAAAGTTTCGAGCATTTTTTCTGTTTCCAACAATCTTCTTTGATTATTTGTTACCAAATCATTGGTTAGATATTCAATTTTCATCTTTACATGCTTCATTACTTTTTTTGCAGCCAAACGTACTTCCTCATTCGGATCTCGTAGAGCTGATTGAATTGCTTCTAATCCAAGGTGAGTCCTATTCTTACCTAAAGACTGAATTGCAGCAATTCTTACATCAGGATAAGGATCTTTACAAGCTTCAAGGAGAGCAGAAATTGATCGCTCGTCCGATAACCGACTTAACCCCCAAGCAGCTTGTGCTCTAACAATATTATCCTTTGATTGAATAGCTCGCAGAAGCGCATCTTCCTTAGTTACACCAATCCCTTTCAGGGCTCCTTTTGCAGCTTGACGAACTTCAGCGATTTCATCACCAATCGCCATTGCCAAAAATACCTTTGATTTTTCATCACCAATAATACCTAAAGAAACAACAGCAGCAATACGCACTGTTATTTCTGGATCATTTAACGCTTTTTGTAATGCATCAACAGCGCTGGAACCATGGAGCTTCCCTAAGGCATACGCTGCCCCCCACCTTATCTCAACATCAGAGTCTTCTAGATTATTTGCCAACTCATCAATAGCTTCCTGTCCCATTTTTGATAAAACATTTAGAGCGCCCGTACTTACGCTGACATTCTTTGCAGCCAAAGCCTTATTTAGATGAATTACAGCTTCCGGACCAAAAGACGCCAAAGTATCGATCAGTTTTGGACGGAAAAAACGATTGTTTATCCTTAATAAATCAATAAGCGCCGGTATGCTTTCTCTACATTTTATTTTTGATAAAGCAGATATTATTTTCTTTTGTATCTCCTGATCATCCACTTCTAATACATTGATCAAGGTATGACAAGCGCGTGGATCTTGGATTTTTCCCAAAGCCTCTACACATTCTTTTTTGATAGTTCGGTTCTCATCATCTAATTGAAATAGTATTGCTTCAATGGCTTTTGGGTCTTTCAAGTCACCCAATGACTTTATTGTTTTTACTCTTGTATTTATTTCAGAATTGGGTATCTTATTAAGCGCCTTGATTAAACCATCTACGTCCCTTTCTTTCTTCAGTTCAGAAATATTCGGGATTTTTCGAATTCTAGAAAAAAGGTTCATAATTTTATTATCAGTCTTCACATGATCCTCCTCACCTTCCAAACAAAAAAACAAACGAAAAATTCACTGAAGATATTTATAATAAAAGCATATCTCAATGAATTCTAAGCATTACAGCCTTCACCATTTTAACAACCAGAAATTTTTTGGATACTGATCGTAGGGATTATCACGAATAGATAATCTATTGAGAGAAAATTTCAGCCCTCAGGAATTATAAAAATCTTCTGCCTTAACTATACCATATCCTTGAACTAATTTCAGGCTATATGGATTTTTGTAAACTTTAGGAACTGCTCCCAGTCATATTCTTTTAGATCATGCTCACCAGAACGAATATGATATCCAACTGTAGTATTTAATATTGGTTGATTGATTGGGGGAAAGTTAATATTCTCTAAACCGCTTTTACCGCAGAGATTATATACTTTACTCGCTTCCTTTGCACTTAAGAATTCTCCTAAGGGATAAGCCCAGATATCTTGATCTGCACTAGCAATATAAACGGGTCGCGGTGCGATCATGGAGATCAACATATGCTGATAGATAAATAATCCATGACTCTCTGAAGACCCCATGACCATGTTGCGATGGCGCCCCAATGATCCACCAACCCACTACACATTTATGTAGAAAACCATTTCTCAGATAAAGTGATATTCGGATCTCGGAGAATGGAATGGTTACCACAAAAATTTAATCCCAGGAACAAAGGAACTGGATTATCTAATAACCTTTTGGGGAGTAAAATTAACAAATCAATATACTTTTCGATGTGTTTTCTCTTAAAGAAAATTCGCACTTCTTTAATAGTCGTCTGTTCATCTAATAAATTTTTAACCTTTTTTCTATCTTCATATTTTGTCTCAAATCTCTCATTTGGCGCTCTTCCATAAATCTCACGTTTAAAATATTCCATTACGATCGGTCGATTGTACATAAACCAATCACAAGGAGTGTATATCCTTGTTTTTCCGGGAAGATTTATTGGATCAGGCAATTCTAATTCTGGATTATTCATGGACAAAATTATATCAGTTTTATTTCATTATTCTATATTTGAAACAAATCTATGACAAATACTTCCATTCCAATGGATCGAATCTAAAAATCCTTCAGGAATTGATCGTTTTTCAAGAAATTACTATGCAGCCGGTATAATTATTGCAACTATATTTATGGATAATTATGAAAAATATTTTTACACCAAAACTTCGAAATATCCCACCGTTTGCTGGTCTTCCAGAGCAAGCTTGCGATTATTTACAAGCACATTTATTGCGCTACGATTTTTCACCTGGAAGATCTATCATATCAAAGGGTAAACGTGGTTCTTTTTTTGCGATCGTTGGACAAGGCGCTTTAATCATACAAGAAGCCAACGGAGAAACGAAAACACTCCTTCCTGGTGCAATGTTTGGTGAAGGTATGATGCGCTACGGCGTACCAAGTTCATTTAGTGTACGCGCTCTTACTGAGACTAGTTTATGGGTGATTAAGCGATCTGATTGGCTTATTGCGCAAAGCGTCCCTTTACCTGTGAAAGAGAAGATCACAGTCCCAAAACAAAAAAAGAAAGTACGCAATTACCGCTGGCTATCAACTCTTATAATACTATCGATTTTCATCATTACTGGCATCACGATACTGGGACCAACTCTTTTCAATTACACCAATGATCTGATTACAAAACTAGCTATTGATGCGGATCGTCTCGATTTGGCTAAAGAATATTTAGATATCGTAATTAAGATAAATCCCGAATCCCCCCAATTGTATGACACTTTAGGATTTATCCTCTATCAAGAGAATAAAAAAATTGAATCCCAAGGTATATTTGAAAAAGCGCTCATCCTTGATGATTCGCTTGCATCAGCTCAAAACAATATCGGCGTCATCTTTATGGATGAAGGAGATATTACAAAAGCAATCAATCACTTAGAAAACGCTGTAGAACTAGATCCAACAAGCGCTACCACCTATCTAAATCTAGGGAATGCGTTCTTAAAAGCACAAGATTATCAATCCGCTCTACAATCATATCAAAAATCTTATGAACTAAATCCAGATCTGATAGAAGCTAAAGTCCTTTGGGCGAGTGTCGCACTTGAAATTGGGCAACCATCAGCAGCAAAAGAAGTCTGGCAGGACGTATTAACTATCGATCCAACTAACGCAATTTCAAATCGTGGTCTTGGTGTAATAGCTGTCCTAGATAAGGATTTTGAGAATGCGCTACCGTATCTTCAGATCGCCTCTCTTGTATTACCCAAGGACGCTATCACTCGCTATTACTTAGGGGTCACATGGGAAAATTTGAACAATACCGATAAAGCAGTTGCTGAGTATGAGGCAGTACTGGCTTTGAGCCAGAATGAAGAATTAATCCAGCGAGCCCAACAACATCTGGCTCGCATCCAGGATTAGCCTCAAAGGCTTAGCAGAAAGGAGATGGAAACCGGAAAAAATAATAAATTTGTTTTATTGATAATATACTCAATTTAGTAAAATACTTTTGAGGAGAAATACTATGAAGAAAAAACTATTGATCATATTAATATTTGGACTATTGGTTGCGCTTTTAATTCCTGCAACCGTTAGTGCTGCTGGCAGTTTTTACTGCAGTGCACTAAAAGCTTCCGGTGGAGTAGGCACTTGGAGTAATCCTTGGGCTTGCAGTACCGATGCTCAACTTGATGATGTAGTAGACACCATTTGTAATGTTTACGGTGGCGGACATCTATACCGTATCCATAGCAATTATTATGTCTATTACCGAATAGATTATTATGGCTACAATGAATGCATCATTGGATATCCAGCAACCTACTCAGGCTATCCACCTGATACGGGACCTGATATTCCTTTACCCATCCTGATTACGGGGGGTGTTGGACTTGGCGCTATTTTAGTCGTAGCTGGCTTACTTATTCGGAAAAAAACACACGCTGTAAGCTAAATTTTAGTACTGCCTGTGTTCTTGAGATTCAGAATACAGGCAGTATCTTCATATTTTAGTTTTAAAATACAGAAAAAGAAAACGAATATTTATAAATTTATTTAAAAACGTATATATATAATTTTCGGAGCCATCCATTGAAAGACAACCTATTGCGTCGATTAAGCGATCTCTTTATTTTGCTTGGCATTTTTATAGTATTTTCCATGCTACTTTTGTGGGTGCGCTCTGCACTTGCTGCACAACAATTCGAAGATGATACATATATCTTTTCTATTGTAGAAATAGACCCTCCTTTACCAACATTGACTTTAACACCGACCCCAAGCCCAACGATTACTCCCACTTTCACGCCACACCCAACTCTAACTCCTTTACCCACTCTCACATCAACTCCAACAGAAACACCACTCCCTACACCCACACCACTACCAACACATATTCCATCAGCTGGAAGAGTCGTGCAAATTGCGATTCCTAAATTAAATATTCAGCGCACAGTCATTCATATCGGGCTAAAGGGAAATCAATGGGATACGGATTCCCTTTTTGCTAATCAGAATCGACAAGATCTGGTCGGACAAATCATGACATCATCTAATCCAAGAGACGGTAGCAATATCGTCTTGATGGGGCATAATTATAATGAGGGATGGTATTCAGGACCCGGTGTTTTCGCAAATATTAAATCACTGCAACCAGGTGACGAGATAAAAGTACAAACCGAAAGCGGTGAGAACTTTACTTATAACGTACAAAAGGTAAAACAAATTCCTTGGGGGAATAATACCAGTGCAGAAATTGAAAAACACCAAAAATATCTGTGGCCAACAGAAAAAGAACAACTAACGCTGGTGACCTGTGGTGGAACAGTCTTCTTCTCCTGGTCCCATAGAGTATATGTTGTTGCGTTACCAGCCTATTGATCATTGATCATAAAAAACTAAATTAGTAGTCATGGTAGAATCATATCTGCATTGAAAAGATTTAATAAACCTATCTAATTCAAAGGAGTCATATGCATATATACAAACCCAGTAAGCAATACCTACGAAAGTTAATTCTAACTTACTCATTGATCGCGCTTGTCGTTTTAATTGGTATATCCATTTTCTCAGGACTGATTTCTCTAGATGACCGTAAAGCAGCATCGAATGTATTCATTTTTCTGGCTATCCTTGATTTCATTTTCTGGATAGTGGCAATGATATTAATAAGACCATATTATCGTAGTCTTTCGTATGAAATCCTTGAAGATGAAGTCGTTGTTAAGGTAGGGATTTTCACCCATTCGGTAAAACATGTTCCTTACCGTACTGTAACCAATCTTAGTATCAACCGAGATATTTTTGATCGATGGTTTTTTAAATTAAGTTCACTAAACATTCAGACAGCGGGTATGAGTGGTCAACAAGGCGCCGAAGAGCAGTTGGTAGGTTTAGACAATATGGATGAAATTTATCAATTAGTCGCCAAAGAAATTCGTCGTTTCCGAGGCGCTATGTCACCCACACAAACTGATACCGAACTCGAACCTGATGAGATCAACAGCAAGATATTAAATGAGCTTGTCAAAATTCGATCACTATTAGAAAAACAATAATACAAAACATTGGATAACAATTATAGGAAGTAAATCTATTGACCAAATTATTAAGAATAATCGATGATTCACAGACTCAAAAGATGGCTATTCGAATCATCGATCATATTTAGTATTATTAGTTCTTACAAATCAAAAAATTTAATCAATATTGCCATAATAAACAATCGGCTATTACATAATTTGAATTTATCAAGGATTTTCAAGTGCTGAGTATTATTATCTCCAAAATAGCAAATGGCGGATACATTCTTACATGGATCGAATATGCTGCATTGATCATCGAAATGTTAGCTGTTATCATTATCGTTGTATCCATTTTTTATGGCGTGATTCGGTATTCTTTTCAAGGATTTTTCAAAACGGAAGATGACAAAAGATATAATGAACTTAAATTACGTCTAGGGAGATCCCTTTTATTGGGATTAGAAATATTAGTCGCAGCAGACATTGTGAGAACAGTAGCGCTTGAGGCAACAATTGAAAGTGTCTTGGTTCTGGGATTTTTAGTAGTTATTCGTACCTTTCTCAGTTGGTCATTAGAAGTGGAAATAGAAGGTCGTTGGCCTTGGCAAAGAACAAAATAAGACAAAAATCACCTCTAACATCCTATTATTAAATCTAAGATGATTAATAAACGTCCTTTCTTCCTTTTTTTTATCATGTCAATAATAATCGTATTATTCAGTTCTCTCTATCTGCAACCGCACTTAACTAGTTACAAAGACGACCCACCAGTAACAGTAACATTTATACCTAAATCTTCAGAAATTAATACAATAACAAATCCCATTCCTACTTTCCAATCTGTATCAAGTGCAACAAATAACTATTCAGCATTGGAAGAGACAATCATTCCATCTGATGATCCTTTTCATCTCTTAACGATTGACTATTTAAGATACCGAGAGTACCTACCAAGTGAGATTGTAATTGATGAGACATTAGAACCAGGGACCAATTACAATCGCTACATAGTCTCGTACTTATCCGATGGATTGAAAATCTTTGCGCTAATGACGGTTCCCATGAATGAAATGCCTATAGGTGGTTTTCCTGTCATCATTTTCAACCATGGTTATATTCCGCCTACTCAATATCAACCAACCTTAGGCTACGAGGCTCATCTCGATGTATTTGCAAAAGCTGGTTACTTGGTATTTCGGTCAGATTATCGGGGACATGGTAAGTCTGAAGGAGTACCCATAGGAGCCTACGGATCATCCGACTATATTATTGATGTCCTCAATGCAATTTCATCATTGAAAGAATATCCTCAGGCAAATCCCAATAAAATTGGTATTTGGGGACATTCGATGGGAGGCTGGATCACATTACGAGCTATGATTACTGACCCAGATATTAGAGCTGGTGTTATCTGGGCAGGAATGGTTGCATCTTATCCAGATTTGCTCACCAAATGGAGATGGACTGCTTCAACACCAGAATCAGATTCAAACGAACTTTCATCTAGACAAAGATGGTTAAAATCATTTACAGATGTATTAGGAGACCCTCAAGAAAACCCGGAAAAATGGGCTCCCCTATCTGCCAACTCATATTTGGATCAACTTTCCGGACCTCTTCAACTTCATCATGGAACTGCTGATAATGAAGTCCCGATTGAATTTTCATACACACTGACAAAGCAAATCCAAGACGCAGGGGGAATGGTCGAATATTATATTTATGAAAATGACAACCATAATCTTTCAAATAATTTCTCCACAGCAATATTGCGATCAATTGGTTTTTTCGATAAATACCTCAATGTAAATGATTAGAGATCGCAAATCAAAAAAAGAAATCATCAATTAATAATTAATTCTTACGTGATGTTATGCTAAAATATTAGTTAAAACTTGGAATTATTCAAAAGAAAATTTGATTACTACTTAAGGAGGAATCATGTTTGCTCGTGTTACTAGTGGAAAAATTAAACCTGACAAATTAAAAGAGCTTTCTGTGATTGTCAAAGAAATCATCCATCCCCATGCAGCAGAACAACCCGGTTATGCTGGTTACTTACTACTTACAGATCCGGATACAAATAAAGTTCTAAATATCTCTATATGGAAGACAGAAGAATCTATGCGTGCTGGTGAACAAAGCGATTATTATCAAAAACAAATTGCTCGAGCTGCAATTACTTTCGCTGACGCTCCATCAATGGAACATTATGTTGTTGAATTCAAGGATTAATGTATATAAATCCAGAAAATATCATTAAATAATCAACAAAATTTCAAACCTTCATACTTTTCATAAGAGAAACCGTGATTTCTTTTTTTAGAAATATTATCGATTACTTCGATAAATTACCCGAGAAAATGAAATCACGTTTTTTTTCCTTCTTCACCCTAATTATCATCACGATTTTGTTTTCAGCCTGTCACACATCTTCCCCTAACAATGAAATTAAAACATTTCCCTTACCCCAACAAACAGTTACAGAACCACAGGATATAATCACAAAGACGTTGGTCTATCCTACATTCACCCAAACGACCATTCCGGTTTCTGTAACAAAAGTTGAAAAACAAATCACCCCATCAATCAGAATCACACCATCTTTAGATCCCTCATCAAGACCAAATGATCATAAAAATACCCAATATATTCTTGATGTAGAATTAGATTATGAAACCCATCAATTAAAAGTCAAACAACAAATTAATTATTACAATCGTACCTCTGGTTCATTAGATAACCTTATTCTTATGGTTGAACCCAAACGTTACACAGGAGCTTTTGAAATAAAACAAATTACTTGGAAAGATCATTCACTCATCAGCAATTTCACATGGCGAAATACACAATTGGTCATCTTGCTCCCCGAAATTTGCCGTCCTGATCAATCCATTACGATCAACCTTGAATATGAATTATTTCTTCCGCAGACAGATCAATATGCCAATATACGACCGAGACCATTTGGATACACCGCGCGACAATTAAACCTTGGAGATTGGTATCCATTTATCCCACCTTATCATCACGAAAATGGTTGGCTAGCACATGAACCTGGATACTATGGTGAGTATCTGGTTTATGACAAGGCTGATTACATCATTGATATTGAATTGATCAATCCAATTCAGAACTTGGTTATTGCCTCGAGTGCAGGTGTTGCCACAGGAGTCTCCAATTTTCATTTTGAGTTGATCAATGCCCGTAGTTTCGCGCTCTCCATTTCGCCATTTTTTCAAGTCGAAGAAATGACCATAGAAAATCCAAATGGCTCCAAAGTAGATGTATTCAGTTATTTTTTTCCACTAGATGCGATTGCTGGAAAACGAGTCTTAGAAACTACAGCTCAAGCGCTTCAAGTCTATAGCAGTTTATTTGGTGATTATCCACATAATACGATGAACGCTGTTCAAGCTGATTTCTTGGATGGTATGGAGTATGACGGCTTATATTTCCTAAGTAAAGATTTTTATAATTGGCATAATGGCGCCTATCAAGATTTCCTAGTAACGATCTCTGCCCATGAAACCGCTCATCAATGGTGGTATGGCATCGTAGGAAATGACCAAGCCATAGAACCATGGTTAGATGAAGCATTATGTACCTATAGTGAACATATTTTTTTCGAGAATATCTATCCGGATGCCCTTGATTGGTGGTGGACCTACAGAATAAATTATTACCAACCACATGGAAAGATCGATATTGATATTTATTCGATCAATCAGGATATGCAAAGTTATTATAACGATTATCGTGATGTCGTATATTTAAATGGGGCATTATTTTTAGAGGAGTTACGAAATCAAATTGGCGATGAATCCTTCTTTTTATTTTTTTATAATTACAGAGAACAATTTAAAGACAAACAAGTTAATAGTCAATTATTTTGGAATTTATTGAAGAAGCATACTGAAAATGATTTGGATGATTTGATTGACTACTATTTCTCGCAATCGCAATAAGATACACTCACAAATTATCGACGTTCATGAACAATCTCTCTTCTTACAAGTAAATAGATTTTCAATATCCACATTTACAAAAAAGTAAGCATAGATAATCTCAACCATTACCAGACCGCAACAACTCTGCAAATTCATTTGGCATTTCTGATGCTTCGATTGCTTTTGCGGCTTTCTCCACATCATAAGCTACACGAATGAACTCGATGGATAATTCTTGATCCTCTACGCTGATCACAATATACCCAGCTCTAGGGTCACTATCTTTAGGTTTACCAACACTGCCTGCATTGATGATTTGCTTTCCACTAGACAATTCTCGATGATACGGTAAATGCGTATGTCCGCAGATAATTACATCAACTCCACTATTCTCAAATAAGCGTTCCAAACTTCGTTCCGGTCGATCCTCATATAGATACTCATTGACTTTTCGAGGACTGCCATGAACCAACAAAATCCGTATTCCTTCTAGATCAATTGTTTGGCTAAAAGGTAATGATCTTAAATAAGTCTTATTCTGCTCACTCGTGTTTCGATTTGTCCATGCAATAGATCGGTTTCCTAATTCTCTGGCTATTTTTGTTCTATAGGCACAACCACAATCATCACGATTATTTCCTACCCCCTCATCATAATTTCCAAATATGGTTGGAATATTCTGGGTTCGAATAATCTCGATAACTTCATTCGGATTGACACCATATCCAACCAAATCACCTAAACAATATCGCTGATCATAACCACGTGCCTGCATATCTTCCAAAACTGCTTCTAAAGCAAGTAGATTGCCATGTATATCTCCAAATACTGCGATAGTTGTCATAATTGTGCTCCAGTTTTATTTGTTCGATTTATTATCATAAGAAGGTAAGCGATGCGTGTTTTTAATTGCACCGCTGTTTTATTAAATGCTTCTAACATTACTTCTTCATTCCCAGATACTTCAGCGGGATCTGGAAAACTCCAGTGAATTTGTTTAGGGTCCCCTGGAAATATTGGACAAACTTCTCGAGCCTTATCACAAACTGTGATTACATAATTAAATTTTATTTGCGAGAATTGATCCATACTTTTGGAGGTTTGATTTGAAATATCAATCCCCATCGCCTGCATTGATCGAATAGCTAAAGGATGAACGACAGACGGCTCGTTTCCAGCGCTGAAAACCTGAATATTACCTTTGCCTAAACTTCGCAATATACCTTCAGCCATTTGTGAACGAGCGCTATTATGAGTACAAAGAAATAATACACGCAATGGTTTATCTAGGCTATACTCAACTTCAAGATTACCAGAAAGACTATCCTCGAACAATGCAGGGTGCAAGCTTAATCCACTCGATCTATAAAGTTGCGCTAGTTTACCTATCTCTATGCCATAATAGATCTCTCTTCCATCTGCAGCGCTCCGAGAGTCTCTCACAATCCCATGCTCATTAAGCAATTGTAAATGATAGGAAATTAAATTTTGGGGTTGATTCAGCTTTTCAACTAACTCCTGAACTCTTAAGTCTCCATGAGATAATTCAACTAATATTTTCCAACGTATATCATGACCAATTAATCTAAAGAACTCCGTGGGGTGCGCTGACAATATTTCATGTTTCATCTTATATCCTTATATCCTTATATCCTTATATCCTTATATCCTTATATCATTATATCATTATATCAATTCATTTTGTATCAATACCTTTAGATATAATACACCAAAAACCCAAACACAATATTAATAAAAACTTAGAGAAATCCTTTTAGCTGATGTTTGTCAGGCTTGCTATATGATCTTCTTCATATTCAATCATTTGAATATATAGGTTATAAATATTCAGGATATTGAATATGAAGAAAAGTAGACCTGAAGAAAAAATTGCGAGTTTTTTTAAGATCATCGACCACCCCATTCGCATCCGTATCCTTTTCGCAATTGGTGATGGTGAAACTTGTGTTTGTCATTTGGAAACTGTATTAGGTTTGCGACAAGCATACATTTCTCAGCATCTAATGGAGCTGCGCAAAAATGGTATCCTTGATACAAATCGCGAAGGGAAATTTATCTATTATCGATTGAGTTCACCCAAAATACTAGATATTATTCGTATCACCGGAATCCTTACAAAAACATCATTAGATAGTTTAGAAAGGCTTACGAGTGATGCTGCTTCCTCAAATTGTTGTTGCCCGAAATGTAGCGAAGCGAGATTAAAAACAAACAGAGATGACTGATACATATAGTAGGAGTATATAATTATGCTTAGTATAAAAATCCTTGGTTCAGGTTGCCCAAATTGTAAAAAACTGGAACAAATCACTCATAATGTAATCGAACAACTTGGTGTTCAAGCAGAAGTCATCAAAGTCACCGATCCAACGAAGTTCGCTGAATACGGGGCGATGGCAACACCGGGTTTAGTGATCAACGAAAAGCTATGCTGTTCCGGACGTATTCCCTCTCCCACAGAGATCAACAGTTACATCACTAGCGCTCTTTCTTAGAATTGGAACTCATAATAAGCTACCCTGAGCTAAATGCTATTTGCTTAGGGTAATGTCTTCTACAAATACATTCAGTTATCCGAATATCATAAAGGGATATTTAATCACCATGATCCTAGACTTTAGCATTGATTTACTGCACAGCGGATTGGGAAATCTAGCAGCATATTTAGCTGCACACGTTTTGCTCTGTCTCCTGCCGGCTTTTTTAATTGCGGGCGCAATGACTGCTCTAATCCCTAAAGAAACTATCACCCGTTTCCTTGGACGCTCAACACCAAAGATTATTTCGTATCCTGCTTCAGCAGCAGCTGGGTTTTTACTGGCAGTTTGTTCATGCACTGTCATTCCCCTATTTGCTGGAATCTATAAAAAAGGCGCTGGCTTAGGTCCAGCGATCACTTTTCTCTTTGTCGCTCCAGCAGTAAATATCCTGGCATTATCCTACACAGGTACCGTAATCGGTTTTGATCTAGCCATTGCGCGATTTGTTCTTTCAATCTCTTTTGGGATTGGGATTGGGATCCTCATGGCGTTCATTTTCCACAAAGATGACGCTGAGCACGACCAAGCGACCGATGCTATGTTTGCGGGACAAGCATCTATGCGGCGTCCAGTAGTTATTTTTTTGCTGCTTTTAGTCGCATTATTAGTTGTGGGTACTTTTCAAATCGATTTTCTCAAACAGACTATCTTTCAAATCAATTTACCATTTAACAGTATTAATCACTATGAAGAGTTTCTTTTTAAACTAGTTCCTTTTGATCCTACCAAGGGTGAAGAAGGAGTTACCGCACAAGGCACTCTCTTAATTTTCATGTTAATTCTAATTGGAATAAGTTCATGGAAAGGAATTGAATCAATCTTTGATGGATTTAATACTTGGACATGGATATCGGTCACCCTGGTTGGATTAACATTACTGATCGCCTCCATTATCATCAACCCACATGTAGGTGGACTTAATATACTTTTTCCAGGTAAATTTTTTGGCGTCCTATTGATC
>Ga0172370_10004267_pt1 | contig 19236 bp, 22 predicted proteins | sample LakKiv5m_FD_114538 | JGI IMG/M metagenome (GOLD analysis project Ga0172370, IMG submission 114538) | Freshwater microbial communities from Kabuno Bay, South-Kivu, Congo - kab_022012_11.5m | ecosystem: Environmental > Aquatic > Freshwater > Lake | place: Democratic Republic of the Congo...
AACTTGTAGTTGTGGAGCACGTTTGACAGCAGGCTTGCCGCGGCCTTCACCGTGATGTTCCTGCCGTGCTTGAACTTGTAGAGGCTTACCTCGGCCTGCATGAGGCGGATGAGCGCCTGCGCGTCCCCCACGCCGCCAGCGATGGTCATGCCGAGGTTGTCGTCAATCTGGTAGACCTTCTGGATGTCCTTGTTCGCGATGAAGTAACCCATGGTCGCGCGCTTGTCCGAGGCGAGTATCACGCCGTCAGAGCAGGCAACGCCCACCGTGGTGGTGCCTGTCGAAAGCTTCTTGAGCTCTGGTTCATTGACGTTGTTGTTTGCCATAGGAAACACCCCGAAAATCATGCCGCCCATATATATTCCGCCCGTGCATGGCGCCAGCCGCCGACACCTGGGAAAAATTACTGTTTCTTCCACTCCTAAAAGTATAAGTTATAGAGACAGAAGAACTGGAACGTCTCTGTTAAGCGGGGAAAGGCTTATATACGTATTGACGCCCGCCTACGACGGATGGCGGAAGGCGCGCGGACATCCGTTTGTTTTTCGTACTCAGGGGCACTCTTTTAATTCCTAACTGCGTGTTTGTGGCATGGCAGAGGAAGAGAAAGCGCAGGAAGCTCCAGAAGAAGCTGGCGAGCCTGAAGAAAAGGAAGATGAGCGCGAGGAAGGGAAGGAGGAACATAAAATAGCCAGCCGCGGCATTCCATCGAAAGACTCGCTATATCTTCCCCCGTTCAACTCGCCGGAGCTGCGCGCGTTCCAGGACGGCAATGAGAACATCACGAGGAACACGTGGAACGTGGAGGAAGTGGTGAATTTCGTCTTCCCAGCGCGCTATCAGGAGAAGTACCATGAGGTGGCGCTGTCTTTCACGAAACTGCTGCTTGAAAGGAACTCGCTCACCGGCGAGGAGATAGGCAATTTCGTTTCCCAAAACGGCATTTCCAAGGCGACTTTCTACAACCGCGTCCTGCCGCGCCTGAAAAGGATTGGGATGATAAAGGTGGAAAGGCAGACTTTGATTGCGCTTGAGAGCAAGCGCAAATTCCGCCCCATGACGATTAGCCTTTCGAAAACGTTCGGCAACTACCTTGTGAAAATAGGCGACTCGTGGCTCGCGATAGTGGATGACGCGCGCTCGAAGAAGAAGTAATCACTCGTTCTCCTTCACGTCGTAAAATACCGTTTCGCCCGGGTGGATGCGGATGCCCTCGCCCTCCACGAACTCGTAGGGGCACAGCTTCTCCGAGTGCTTGCAGCCGCGCATCTTCAGTATCTCTATCGCGCGGTACCTGCCCGACTGGTAGCGCGGGTGGTGCAGGAGGATGACGCCGTCGGACAGGTACTCCATGCCGGTCGTTATCCGCATCTTTTCCGTATTTATCCCTTCTGCTGAGAGGAGGGTGGTGCACTTCCACTTGCGCAAAAGCTCGAAAAGCAGAAGTTCCGCCTCGCGCGCCTGGTAGAGGGACTCGAAAAGCATGGCATAGGATGTGAGGGAATCTATGGCCAACCGCTTGGCGCCGATTGAGGAAATGGTGTCCCAGATGAGCCCGCCGCCCTCGTCCACCAGCTTCTTCACCTCGTGGGGGCGGTAGTTGATGGATGCGAACAGCCCCTGCTTTTCAAGCTCGGCAAAGTCAAGGCCGTAGCGGCTCATGTGCCGTATTATGGAGGCGCTTGGCTCCTCGAATGAAAGGAGGACTGACGGCTCGCTGTGCTGCAGCGCGCCGTTGTGGAGGAATTGCGCAAGGAATGTGGTTTTCCCGCAGCCTGCGTCGCCCATGACGAGGGTGGTGCTTTCCTTCTCGAAGCCGCCGCCTATGAGCTCGTCAAGCCCGAAAATGCCTGAGGGCGTGCGGTCAGGGGGGGTGCGGGGCTTTGCCTGCCTTGCAGGCGCAGCCGCGGCTTGCTTTGCGGATGGGGATGCCGTGCTACACATTCGCTCAGAACTTTTATAAAGATGCACAGAGACAATTTTCCCGAGGAAAATTGTCTGTAGTGCAATGAGCGAAGCGGATTGCACTCCAACCAGTATTCCACGACTGAAAATTTGAGTGGTTTCCATGGCTGTGCCAGACATCTACCCGACCGGCATAAAAAGCCTGGACAGGGTGCTCGGGGGGGGCATGCCCCCCGCCGGCAACGTGCTTCTTTACGGCGACCCGCTCTGCGGCAAAAAGCCCCTGATGATGCAGTTTGTCTACGAGGGCCTGCGCATGAACATACCAGGCATTTTCGTGCTCACCGACTTCGGGTTCGATGACTGGAAGGCCATGATGGCGCAGTCTGGCTGGGACATCTCGGAGTTCGAGGAGAACGGCCTCCTCCAGGTCATAGACTGCTACTCGAAGCAGTACAACCCCAAGCTGGAGGACGAGGGCATTGTCACCTACGTGGACGGCTCGTCGGACCTGTCCGCGATTTCCATGCAGCTCTCGGGCCTGCAGGAACAGATTGTGCAGATTGCAGACAACCACCGCCTGGGATTCCACACGCTCTCCTCGCTACTGGAAACCAACCAGCCCGAGAGCGTGTTCCGCTTCATGCAGTTCATTACAGGCAAGTTCCGCCGCATGGGCGCGACCGCGATGTATGTCGTGGAGAAGGGGATGCATGACGAGAAGCACGTCAAGATGATTGAGCACCTCATGGACGGCGTCATCGAGTTCAACGAGGACAAGCTGCACGTGCGGGGCATGATGGGCGCCTCGCCCTACTGGCACAACTACGAAATCAAGGCGGATGGCATAAAGATAAAGGTGTGAGTGCCATGGCTTTGCGCGCGCATGCTGAGCAGGGCGCCACACAGTTGCGCTCTGGCGCAACTTATTGCCCCTTACGTGGGCAAGGGGCAACCGAATATCTCGTTCTTCTTGCGGTGATGCTCATTGTCGCCCTTGTTTCCGTTGCCTTGCTTGGCTTCTTTCCGGGAATGGCGTCGGATGCGCAGGCGACGCAGAGCAAGACGTATTGGCAGTCTGCCTCGCCGATTGCGATAACTGAATGGGCTGCAAGGTATGCGCTGGACGGCGTTTCGCCAGGCTACACGCATCTGTACCTGAGGATAAGGAACACTGGCGCATATCCAATCAGGCTGACCAAGCTGCTTGCGAACGGGAAGAGCACCAGCAAAACATGCATAGGCAATTGGCTGTGCGACGCGGGAAACATTACAAGCATCTATCTTTACCCGGGGGAGGAAAAAACATTCGGCAACCCCAACTATTTTTCTGGAATACCCAACACTGGCGCGGGCAACCTCAGCTTTTTCGTGCTGGAATACCAGATGGCAGGCACCGTGTCTGCGAACTGCTCGCGCAGCGCGCCTTTCGGCACCGCGACCATCAACAATTTCGGCTTTGAGTACACGGAGTATGTGGAAGGGCAGCAAATCACAAAACAGGAAATCGGGGCAAAGCCCCTCACTGTACCCTGCATGAGCAACTACGACTGAGGCGCGCTTTCCGTTACACTCTTTTTTAAACTCTCCCCATCAGATGAAGGCAAGAGGATTGGCATGAGTGAGGCAAACGCTGCATTGGCTGCTTCCCCCTGCGCCAGCTTCGGCTTTTTCTTCTTTTTTGAGTGATTTTGGGCAACCGTGGCTTGGCAAGTGCGGCGCGCCCCCGGAACGTTTCTGACTTAGTCTTTCCCATGCGTTGGGGCGCGAGCTGAAAAAAATCACTTGAGGTGTCCATATGAGTGTGAATGTTGCCGTGAAAAAGGAAGTGCTGCCAAGGCATGGGCGGGAAAGCGCGTCCTGCAGGGAGAGCGGGCCCGGCAGGGTGCTTGTGATGAATGGTGGGGGAGGCAGTGCCCGGGCAGGGGACGGGGGGCAGCCCGGCTATGGCTCGCTTTCCATAAAGGAGCGCGAGGAGCTTGGCGCGCGGATTGTGGAGAAGGCTGCGTCGACAAAAGTGAAGCCGCCCTCGCGCAAGGAGATTGACACATGGACGGCAAACCTCCTGGAAGCGAATGCGTGCCTGGACAACCATTCGTGCTGAAGGGGCTCACCTGAAAATCCAGGGCAGCATGTTCAGGATGAACGCGACTGCCACCGCACCTGCAATGAGCTTTGCAGCAAGCTCGTTGCCCACCCCGTTTTTCATGAGGTAGTAGCCGTCGAAAAGCGGCAGGGGGACGAGGTTTATCGCGCCCACCACGAAGTTGAGCGCGAATGCAAGCGCGAGGAAGCGCAGGATGAATGCCATCCATTCAAACCCGGGCGCGTAGCGGAACACGCCGTTCTCGCCCGTGCTGTCCGCAAGCGATGTGGAGATTCCCAGCTTGCCATCCGAGTTTGTTGTGAGGGAATACTCGCCTTTGCTCGTCTGGACGGAATACGTTGCGTTGGCCGAGAGGTTGGTGCCTGATACCACGTAGACGGGCGTGTTGTTCACCGCGGTGATGATTGCACCGTGCGGCAGCGGGCCGTCTTCCACGTAGACGCCGTTGAGGCGGAAGGCTTCCGTCCCTGCCGAGAATGCGAAGAGGAGAAGGACCAGCAGGAGCGAGGTGAAGAAATTGGCCGTGGTGCCTGCCACGAACACCGCGCTTTGCGCGTCTTTCCTGCCCTTGAACATCTTCTTCTCGTTGATGTCCACGAATGCGCCGAACGGCAGGAAGCCGAAGAAGACCAGCCCTGCGGACTTCAGGGGGAAATTGTGCATGCGCGCAACTATGCCGTGCATGCCCTCGTGCACTATGAGGACCACGGCAAGCGCGGCAACGCCCTCGATAAGCGGGAGGTTGATGCCCGGGATTATGGGCGTGCCGCCGGGCGAGACAGTGGAGAGGGACGCGCCTGACGCCTGCGCTCCGATGAGGGAAGCGACCACCACGAACGCGTAGATGAGGAGCCCCGCGGTTGTCATCAGGGACAGCCCGCCAAGCACCAGCAGCCCCAGGAAAATGTATTTTGCCGCCGCAAACTGGGAAACCGACGCCTGCAGCCCGTGGCCTGCGCTTGCGAATTCAGCCCCGCCCGAGAGCATGGAGAAAAGCGCGCTGGTGGCAAGCGGGGCTATCAGGTAGGCGAACATGACCATGAGGAAGCTGCCAAGCCCGTAGACGAAGGCGATGCGCTTCCAGGTGTATTTTTCCTTCGGAAGGAGGAAATAGGCGAACGAGCCGAAGCCGACCACCATGCCAAGCTCGACAAGCGACTGCCAGAATTTTGGGTATTTTTTTGCAAGGCCGTCAAGCATGGAAAGCCCGTGCTGGCTCTTGAGGAGGAAAATGCCGTACCAGCACTCGTACCTGAAGGCCCGCGCCACCCCGTAGCCGCACCCCACGAGCAGGGCAACCGACAGTATGAACTTGATGAATGCGGAAACCGAGGAGCCCAGCACTGCGAGGAAAAGGGACACGGACAGGAGGACCAGGAAAATTGCGAACGCCAAGTCTAGGCGGGTTATTTTGCCTTTCATGCTCCTATCACCACAGGAACAGTATATAAGGATTGTGACATGATAAAACCCGAAGGGTTTTGTCAGCCGTGGAATGCAGGCATTCCACGAAAATGAAGAGGAACGGGGTGCGTCCCATGGAATGCGAAATATGCGGCGCGGAAGGCGCAGGATACATAGTGCTTGTTGAGGGTGCGAAGCTTACGGTATGCCAGGACTGCTCGGGCGCCGGGAAGCTGCTCCGCGCGCCGCAGCCTGTCTGCGACCCTTCCAGCCTGCCAGCCCGAGCGCCGAAGGCCGAGATGGAAGTGGTGGACGGCTACGGGTCGATCATCGCGGAGGCGCGCAAGAGGATGGGACTGCCCCTCGAGGTGCTTGCCGAGAGGATAAACGAGAAGCACTCGTTCCTGGAGAGGGTGGAGCACGAGAAGACGCTGCCGGACGGGAAGCTTGCGCACAAGCTGGAGAAGGAGCTTGGCGTGAAGCTCCTGCAGGAGGTCTCGTCAGGGGTCGCGGTGAATGTGAAGGACGGCCAGGGCAAGGGAATGACGCTTGGCGACATACTCGAGATACAGCAGAGGAAGAAGAAGTGACTGGATGGCGCTTTTGGAAATAGTCGCAGCCACCATTTTCGTAAGCCTACTGTCGCTGCTGGGCATTGTTTTTTTCTTCTTTGACAAAAAGAGGGTGGAAACGCTGATGATGCCTTTGGTGGGCTTTTCCACAGGCGCGATTTTGGGCGCGGCATTTTTCGACCTTCTGCCAGAATCCATTGGTTCGGTGGGCGCGTCAGGCGCGCTTGCCGCTGCATTTGTCGGCGTGATTGCCGCGTTTGTGATGGAAAAGGTGGTGCATCTGCACCACCATCACCATGTGGACCATGAGGGCGAGCACAAGCACCCGCTTGGCATGCTCACCATGGCAGGCGACGCGTTCCACAACTTTTTCGACGGGGTGGCGATATCGGCAGGCTTCATCGCAGGCATGCCAATCGGAATCACCACGACCGTTGCGGTGATTTTCCACGAGATACCGCACGAGATAGGCAACTTCAGCCTGCTGCTCTACAGCGGCTATGAGAGGAAAGCCGCGCTGCGCTTCAACTTCCTGACCGGGCTTTCGGCCGTTGCAGGAGGCGTGCTATTCTACTTCTTTGCCGCGGAGGTGAAGGGGCTGGAGGCGTGGGCGCTTGCCTTCACCGCTGGCACTTTCATCTACATCGCGGCAGCTGACCTGTTCCCGGAGCTCCATAAGGAGAAGGACGTGAAAGGGTCGCTTGCGCAGCTTGCCTGCGTGCTTTTCGGCGCCGCGCTCATCTGGCTGCTTGCGCGCACCCTTGGCGGCTAGGCGCCCGGCGCACAATTTAAATTAGCGCGCACGCAAATTGCTGCGGTTCTTATGGGAGTGGACTTAGGGGACGTCCCCAAGCGCGCGGTAACGCTTTCCGACCTGTCCGGCAAGCGCTTTGCAGTGGATGCCTACAATGCGATTTACCAGTTCCTATCCTCGATAAGGCAGCCCGACGGCACCCCGCTTCAGGATTTCAATGGCAACATCACCGCGCACCTCGCGGGGATATTCTACAGGAATGCGCGGCTGCTTGAGAACGGCATACGCCCAATCTACGTCTTTGACGGCAAGCCGCCTGAGTTCAAGTCGGGCGTGATATCCGAAAGGGCAGGCAGGAAGGCGGAGGCCGAGGCTGCCTGGAAAAACGCGCTGGAGAAAGGGGACTTGGCGTCTGCCAAAAAGTACGCGCAGGCGTCCTCGCGGCTCACTTCCGCGATGGTGGAGGAGAGCAAGGTGCTCCTGCGCGCCATGGGCATACCTGTCATCGAGGCGCCGTCCGAGGGCGAGGCGCAGGCAAGCCAGCTTGTAATCGAAGGCACGGCAGACGCCGCAGCATCGCAGGACATGGACTGCCTGCTTTTCGGCGCGCCGCTCTTGCTTAGGAACCTGTCGGTGGGCGGGCGGAGGAAAATGCCGGGCAGGAACGACTATGTCGAGATTGCGCCCGAGTTCATAGAGCTGCAAAGCGCGCTTGATGCGCTTGGCGTGGACAGGCGGCAGCTCGTGTGGATGGGCATATTGATTGGCACCGACTTTGACGAGGGCGTGAAGGGGATAGGGCCCAAAAAGGCGCTCAAGATTGTGCGCGAGTGCAAGTCGCTGCGCGAGGCTGCGGAAAAGGCGGGCGCTGCGGATGAGATGCCGCTTTTCGAGGCAGTGGAGCATTTTTTCCTCTCGCCGCCGGTGGACAAGGGTGTGAAAGTTCCTGCTGAGAGGATGGAACAGGAAAAAATCGTCAAGTTCCTGTGCGGCAAGCACGACTTTTCCGAGGAAAGGGTGTCGCGCACGTGCGCGGCTGCCGAGAAAAGCATGAAGGAGACCGGCGCGCAGACACGGCTTGGCCCATGGCAGTGAGAGAACGCGCGCGAAAGCTGGCGCAGGCGGCCGGGAAGCCATATGCTGCTAGACCATTTCCACGCTCACCTGCGAGCCGTCGGAAAGCGAGAGCTTCTTCCTGAGGTTGAAAGGCGAGATTATTTCTATCACCTGCAGGCCGTGCACCGACATCTCCGGGAATATCACGGCGCCCGGCAGCCCGCCTATCACGCAGCGGTAGCAGTCGATTTTCCCGAACGACGTCTTGCCCCTTGCGAAGCCCGGCACCAGTATGGGCGCCTGCTCGCGAAGAGTGATGCGCTTCTCGATGTCCTCACCCTCGATTTTCACGTTGAGGGTGCCTGCGAACGGGAAGAAGTCAAGGCGCTTTTTGAAGCCGTCCATGTATTCCTTCTGCGATACGAAGTGCGCGCCCTTGCCGATCCCTGCAGACACTGCGCCGCTAAAGACAGTCGCCTCGCCCTTGAGGGACTCGAGCACCTCGGAGATGAAAGCCCGCACGCGCGAGACCGCCTTGGGGGTGAGGGAGATCGCGCCGCCTGCGCGCACCACCGCGCCGTCCTTCTCAAGCGCGATGAGCTTCCGGCTCGCCGTCTGCTGGGACACGCCTATGCCTTCCGCTATCTCGCCCGTGGTTATCCGCTTGGGCTCGCGGTGCGCTCCCTGCTGCAGCAGGTAGAACACAATGTCCGGCACGATACAGGTGTCAGGCTCCCCCATTTCAACCACCGAGAGAGATACATACCAATAGATTTTAAGCCTTCATCCCAAACTAGATGCGCCAATGATGATATGAACAACCGCTGAATCAGCCGCAAGCGCGGCTGCATATGTAGAGGTTAACAGCGGCTGAGGCAAGAGATTTTATTAATGCTCGCGGCAGAATATGCCCGTGAGGGTGCCTGAATGATAGCAGAGGACATTATAGGCAGACTACAGATAGTGCCAACTGAGAACCTGCGCTCGCACGAGGAAATAATCCCCTTCAACTTCCAGCGGCTGCGAGAGTCCATGCTCAACATGGGCCGCCTTGTCGACCCCATAATCGTGGACAAGGAGCATCACATCGTGATAGACGGCAACCACAGGAAAGGCGTGCTTGACTCCATAAAATGCCCCAATGCGGCCTGCCAGCTCATCGACTACAAGAGCGGCGAGATAGGAGTGGGGGGATGGTTCCCGGTCTCAAAGACGGTGAAGCCCGGCGACATCCCCGGCTTCCAGCCCGAGAAGGTGGACTTCGAGGCTGGCAAGGCGGCCATCGAGAGGATGGACGGCACCTTCATGCACGTGAAGGCGGAAGGCGGGAAAAAGGAGTGCTTCCTTTACAATTCAAACGCGAAGACAGTGCAGGGCGTGATTGCGCAGCAGAGGAAGTTCCTGTCCGCCATAGAGGAGCGCGACCTGCAGTACGTGGCGGACGACAAGGTGGAGGAATACCTTGCGCGCGGCTACACGGCGTTTTACCGGAGGCTCTATACCAAGGACGACATAATCGCCGAGGCGCTTGCAGGCAGGCGCATGCCCCCGAAGAGCACCAGGCACACCATCCCTGAAAGGATTATACGGCTGAACCTGCACCTGGGCTGGCTCGCGGAGTCGCCCGACGTATGCAAGCAGATGATGGACGACATGCTCAAGCGCAGGCTGAACGAGGGCTCGATACGCCGCTACACGGAGACTGTCATCGTGCTTTACTAGTTTTGGGAAGTGGCTTTGTGGAAGGCACCATAGTCAACGCGGCGGGCATTGTGCTTGGAAGCCTCGCAGGCGCCGCATTGCACTCTCATCTCCCCAGGGGGATCGTTTCCACGTCGCTCCAGGCAGTGGGGCTCATGGTCCTCCTTATCGGCATAAGCATGGCGCTTTTGGGCACGGACTATGTCATCATTATCGCAAGCCTGGTGGTTGGCGCGGTGATAGGAGAGGCGCTGGCGATTGGGAAAAGGCTGGATGATTTTGCCGAAGGGTTCAGGAAGCGCACGCATTTGGGGCATGATAAATTGGCGGCAGGTTTCATCACAGCCTCGCTGATTTACTGCACCGGCTCCATGGCGATATTGGGCGCGGTGCAGGACGGTGTGGGGCAGGCGCCGAGCATCCTGTATGCGAAAGCCGCGCTGGACATGGTAATCTCGGTGGCGCTTGCCTCGGCAATGGGAATTGGCGTGGCGTTCTCCGCAGTGCCTGTTTTCCTCTACCAGGGCTCAATTACGCTGCTTGCCGCAAATTCGCAGGGGATGCTTTCCGGCAGCACGCTTGCTCAGCTCTCCGGCGTGGGGGGCATACTCCTCATGGGCGTGGGGATAAGCCTGCTTGAGATAAAGAAGATAAACGTGGTGAACATGCTGCCTTCCCTTCTTGTGGTGCTCGCGCTGAAGATGATGTTCCCTTAGTGCGCTGGCACTCCAGTTGACTTTTTAAATTCGGCATTCACAATTATTGCGCTGTGATGACACCGCTCCAGTGGGTTAGCTTGCTAGCAATGACCCAACAGAGTAGCTTCTGAGCAAAAATAAATTTCCAGAGAAATTTGTTTGTAGCGGAGCGAAGCTCCACTCAAAAATATTGCATTGCCCCCAGCGCGCGCCATACGCCGTGCCAAGGATTATAAGCTGCGCGCGCGAAAGGGCTCCAATGCGCGCCGAAGGCAGGGAAATCAGGGGCAGCTTCTTTTCACCCATGGTGGATGCGCGCGAAAAGGAGGTATAAAATATGGCAAAAAAGAAGGAGGATATTGTGGAGAAGGCAGGGTGGCTGCTGGGGATTTCAGGGCTCCTGATGGTCCTCATAGGGATTTTGCTGTTCTTCACGCCGCAGATAACGATTGCGACCGCGGTACTGCTCATGGGCGCGGTCTTCACCGTCGGCGGCGCGCTCAAGCTTGGCGAGGCGATGTTTGCCAGCAAGAACGCAAGCTTTGCAAGCAAAATCGCGGCAAGCGGCGCGTTCTCCCTCGTTGTGGGCCTGATAATGCTTTTCGGCTCCGACTTCGTGACTGGCGGGGTCATTGTGATGTTCGGCGCGCTTGCCGCGCTCCTCGGCCTCGTGGCGCTCGTGACGGGCGTGGGGCAGGTAATGTACGGGCTGAAGGCGAAGAAGGGCAGGACGCTGAGCCTGGTTGCGGGCATTGTGCTTGTCGCCCTGGGAATCGTCATGCTGCTCAACCTGCTGGGCTCCGCAATCGCGCTCATCATGCTCATGGCATTGTTCATGATAGTCTACGGCATGGTGCTGATAGTGCTTGCGATGAACATCAGGGAATACATGTTCTAAAAAACGCCTTTTTTCTTTTTTTTATTTTTTTCTTTTCCTTCTTTTTGCTTTTTGCCTATTGGTAGAGGTAGCCCCAGGAGTGAAGCATGTCCGAGTCGTGCGCCCAGCGGTTGCCGATGTCCGTCCTGTAGAACATGTTGGGTATGAGGATGTTCTCCACGCGCTTGTAGACCTGCCTTTGCGCGTCCTCCACAGTGAGGGCAGAGCCCGTCACTATCACCGCATAGCCCGACTGGCCGGCAAGGCGCCAGTCGCCGTCCACCAGCTTGACGTCGCCCAGGTGTATGCCTTCGAATGTGGGCTTCTTGAAGATGATTATCGCGTCTTCCGAGTAGCGGCGGAATGCGCGGAAGTCCTGGAACGGGAAGGGCGGCACCGCCACCACCACGCCGAGCTGGAAGCCCTTCCGCGTCCTTAGCTCCGCAGGCTCGCCGCGGGCGAGGTGGTAGAAGAATTCCCCCCAATGGGAAGAGACGCCCTCCATCTGGATGGAGATGGTGGGATAGCCGAAGCGCGAGGTGAATTCCAGGGGGTAGATGCCCTTGGCATTCGCAATGCAGTTGATGTCTATGTAGCCCACATAGCCGCATGCCGCGAGCTTTTCCTTCATCTTCCCAAGCGTTTCGTTGAATATCTTCGACTGCGGCGCCCAGAACATGAGCGTGCCCATCTCGCCGGTGTTGGGCCCGAGCTCGCCCGGGAACATCTTCTTGTGCTCGAAATTCACGTTTATGGGCCCGCAGAAGTCCTTGCCGTTGAAAAAAGCCCCGACCGCGACCTCCACGCCCTGCGCGAATTTCTGGAGCTGGAAGGAGTTGAGCTTCTTCGCCCAGCTGCGCTTGTAGTTCGTGAGGATGTTGAGTATGTCCTCGCCGTCCTCCTCCTTGCCGATGAAGGAGAGCTCCTTCTCGTTCTGCGCGCTGCCGTTGGGCTTGAGCACGTAGCGCCCGGGGTTTTTCCTTACAAATTCTATTGCGGCGTCAAAATCCGAAAAGTCGGAATGCGGAAGCACGGTCACCCCGGCGGATGCGAGCTCGTCCTGCCCGAAGAGCCGGTCGTCCTCAAGCTTGTCCGTGTAGGGGGTGCCGCCCACCACCGCCTTGCCCTTTTTCCTCAGCTCGTCCGCGACCGCGCCGAAGCCCACGTCGTCGAATATTATCACGTCCGCCCAGTCCACCAGCGGGTGCCAGTCGTCGCACTTGTCGAGAAAGCCGTCGCACACGTCGCGCTCGGCCTTGTCGTAGATGTGGTAGCGCACCTCGTTGCCTTCCCTTTTCACCGCGAGCGCAAGGTCGCCTATGAGGCCTTCTATGGAGACGAACAGGAATTTTTTCGGCTTTTTTTCCTCGGCAACAGGCTGCCCGTTGCCGCTGGGTGGGGCGCTCATGCGCATTTTTCCCTGTGAAAAAATATAAAGTGAGGGTGTGCAACGGCGGGGCAAACGCATGATTATAAATTCTATTGCGGCAAATGGGAACGGCGGGTTTTTGGGCTTGTTGGCAGGCGCATAGAATGGATGATATGGAAAAATGCTGGGGCATGCTCCCCAACGTCTCGAGGAGCTTTGCGCTGTGCATCAGGATATTGCCGGCGCCGCTGAACCGCCAGATGATGCTGTCCTACCTTGTTTTCCGCGTGATTGACACCGTGGAGGATTCCAAGGCGCCGCTTTCGCTGAAAAAGGAACTGTTCGCCGAGTTCCTCTCGCTTCTCTCGAAAAGGAAGGCGGACGGCGACGCTTCCGATGTGTGCGCCGGGAAAATGCTGGCAAGGCTTGACTATACTTACGAAAAAGAGCTCCTGGAGGCGCTGCCATCCCTTGTGCGCGCATACCGCTCGCTGCCCGCAGGCGCAAGGAAGGCGATATTGAAGCGCGCGCGCGTGATGGCGCGCGGCATGTGCGAGTTCCAGGAAAAGCCCATCGAGACGTTTTCCGACCAGGACAGGTACAGCTATTATGTCGCGGGCGTCATCGGGCACCTTTTCAACGACCTGCTGGAATTCAACGGGATAATCACAAGCGCCCTCAAGCGCCAGCTTTCCCGCTACGCGCGCAAGTTCGGCCTTGCCCTGCAGAAGGTGAACATCCTGCGCGACATCGCCGACGACGTCGCGTCGCACAGGTACTACTGGCCAAAGAGGCTGCTTGCGAAGTACGGCCTGTCCTACTCCAACATCTGCTCCGCCGAGAACCGCGAGAAGGCGCTCTCCGTGCTGCAGGAGCAGATAAAGGACGCGCGCGCGTACATCGACGCCGCGATGCAGTACATTTTGCTTCTGCCGAAAAAGGCGCTGCAGGTGAGGATGTTTTGCATCATACCGCTTTTCATGGCGATTGAGAGCTACGTGAAGTGCATGGGCAACGCCGAGGTTTTCGAGCAGGGCAAGAAGGTGAAGATAAGCCGCGAGCGCGTGGGCGACATCGTGGCAAAGTCCGGCATGTGGGGCTCGGACAACGAGAGGCTCGTGCGCTGGTTCGCCCTGTCCATGGGCGGCTATTCGCGCCCTGCGCTTTCGGATTTCTCGGTTTCCCGCGCGCGGTAGCCCGGCGGCTAAATCTCGATTTTGTCATACTCGGCAATGAAGAGCGCCAGCACTATGAGCGCGCCTCCCGCGATTTTCTGGGCTGTGAATGCCTCGCCTGCAAGGAAATAGCTGAAAAGCGAGGCGAACAGGAGTTCTGTTATCGTCACCAGCGCGGCTTTCGACGCTTCCATGTGCCGCTGCGCCGCGGCAATCCCCCACTGCGCTATTATGGAGGCGAATATTGCGAGGTAGGCGATTGTCGCGAGCGCGGGGGGCGGGTATGCCTGCGGCACTTCGCCAAGCAGGAACATGAGCGGCGTGGAAAGCAATGCCACGAGCGCAAGCTGCATGAAAGTGAGGTGCACCGGGTCGCAGCTCTTTGCGTATTTCGAGAGGAAAATCACCTGGAGCGCCACGCCTATTGCGCAGGCAACGGTGGCTGCGTCCCCCGCGTTGAAGCCCGCGCCTGCGCCGCTCACGAGGTAAATCCCGGCAAGGGAGATTGCGGCAGCCGCCCAAATTTTCCTCTTCGGCGCCCTGTGGAGGAGCGGCATCGAGAGGAGGGGGACGAAGACCACGAACAGGCTGGTGAAGAACGCATTGTTGGACGGCGTGGTGTGCTCGAGGCCCCATGTCTGGAAAGCGAATATCAGGAAAAGGATGATGCCCAGGAAGCCGCCGCAGCGAAGCTCCTCGTGCGTGATTTTCCTGCCGGATGCCGCGATGAAGGCGCCAAGGATGAGCGTGGCGAGCCAGAACCGTATTGTGAGGAGCGCGAACACCCCGAACGAGTCGAGCGTATCCTTCATCAGCACGAACGTCGAGCCGAAAATGGCCGAGATGATGAGGAGGATGAGCACCCACTTGAGCTCGTCCCTTTCCATGCGCTCACTTCTTTTTCCTCGCGAAGTCAAGGATGGCCCCATTCACGATCTGGCGGATGTTGTCCGCGTTGCCGTAGTCCTTTACCCAGAACGAGAAGGAAAGCAAGGCGGTGGACGGCTTCACCGAGTCTATGGACAGGGAGTAGCCATTGCCGGAAAGCAGCCCCTTTGGCTTTTCGCGCGCAAGCGCGGCGACGATTGCCTTCTTCAGCGCAGGCAGGTCCGCGGACAGGGGGAGCTCGGCCTGGACTGCGACGATGCTTATGTCGTCGGGAAGGGACAGGTTGGTGACGCGCAGCTTTGCGAACTCGGAGTTCGAGATGATTATGGTATTTTCCCAGACGTCGGTGAGCCGGGTCGTCCTCATGCCTATCTTGTCAAGCTTTGCAATCTCGCCCGAGGGGAGCTTGAGGGAATCGCCATAGTGGAACGGCCTGTCGAGCTGCAGCGCGATGCCCGCGAATATGTTGGCAAGCGTCTCCTGCGAGGCAAGCCCCAGAATAAGCCCGGCGACCGAGGTGACGGCAAGTATGCCCGTCACGTCAAAGCCCGTCGTGGAGAGGGCGAGCGTGAGGCCCACGACGTAGATGAGAAGCTTGGTGACCTTGCGCACAAGCGGCAGCAGCGACAGGTCCATCTTCACCATGCGCGAGCCCTTGTGCCCCTCGTCATAGTACCAGCGTATGGCGGCGCCCGACGCCTCGGAGAGCATGAAGGTGCCTATCACCAGGATGATTGCGACAGTGTAGCTCTCGAGGAACTGCGCGGCGCCGGAAAGCTCTGGCACGGCGTGGAGAAGGAGATAGAACACTATTATGAAGAAGCAGGACTCGAGGGGCACCTTTATCGCGGCGATTATCCTGTCGTCAAGCGTGCTTTTCGTCTTGCCCGAGAAAAACTCGAGCAGCCTCACTATTATTGGGCCGGAAATCCCGCCCACTGCAAGCGATGCCAGGAAAAGGCCCGCCATGTAGCCTATGTATGTTAGGGTGTCCATGCGCCATAAAAGCACGAAAAAGAATATAAGCAGTCGTTTCGGCACCCAGGATGGGGGGTTTCCGGCGGATGGAGGGGCACATATAAAAAGCTTCGGCGTGAAGTACGCCTTTGCCTATCAATTGATAGTGCGGAGGGACTGCATGGAAACAGTCAAGATAAACGTGACTTCTGCGGAGAAAGCCAGCCGCCTTGAGCTTTTCATAAGGTGGATCTGGGGGACGATTGTGGTGATAATCCTGGCAATCATCGGGATATTCGCATGCATCGCGATGTTCGTGCAGTGGTTCTACATCCTGATACTCGGCAAGAGGCACGCGGCGCTTGCGAAATTCGTGACCAACTGGTACAAGGCGCTGGCGGCGCTGTACTTCTACATGTACCTTTCAACGGATGAAAGGCCGCCGCTCATGCCTGAGCTGTAAGTTTTCAGTCTTTTTTTTTGTTTTTCTTTCCTGCCCAGCCCAAGCGCTTGCCATACCCCCTAACTTATAAACCATTGCATTTCGAATATATCCACCGGGAGGCTTACAGTGACGGATGGCTGGCTTGTGCGCAAAAGCGCCTATGCGCTTCCTGGAAAAAAATAGGTGAATATAAATGGGATATGGAGATGACGACAGCGGCGGATACGGCGGACATGGCGGCAGGGGCGGGCGCGGCGGAGGCCGTGGCGGCTTCGGCGGCGGGCGCGGCGGATACGGCGGCCCACGCGAAATGAGCAAGGCTGTTTGCTCTGACTGCGGGCAGGAATGCGAAGTGCCGTTCAAGCCGACGGAAGGAAGGCCTGTGTACTGCAGGGACTGCTTCCCCAAGCACAAAAAATTCTAAGAAGAATTTTTTGGACGGTTGGCGCGCAAGCGCCAAGCGGACAAGAAGTTCGAAGAATTTACGCTTGAAAAGCTTTGACTTTTTCTTTTTTTGTTTTTTTCCCCTAGCGAACATACTGCTTTTTATTCGGCATTCGCGCAAATACGTGCATGAAAGCGCTTGCCTTTGCACTGTTTGCCGCGCTCCTGCTCAGCGTGTCCCATGCGTACCAGATAGAGCAGAGCCGCGAGGAGATGCTTGCCAAGTACTATTCCTACGTGGACGCCAAGATCCCCAAGAGCCTGCGGCTGCTTGTCGGCGACGAGCGCGTGAACGCCTACATAGGGCAAAGCGTGATAGGCATTGAAACCAGGAAAGGGGAGCTTTACTCCTTCGAATATGCGCCCCTCAAAGACCCGAATATCGTGATAATAGTCACGGACAAGGCTGCGGAGAGGATTGAGAACAGGAGCATGGGCGTGCTTGAGGCAATGGACAACGGGGGCATAAGGGTAAAGACGTACAACTGGCTGTCCGCGTTCAAGGTGGCCGCGCTGAAGAATGCCTATGCGCTTTCAGGCATTGACAAGCGGCTCACCGACAAAGGCGTGCAGGAGGATGAGATATACAGCACCAACTCGCTTTTCATGACCCGCCAGAGGGTGCTTGTCTGGAACTAGTTTTGGGAGCCTTGGCATGCCAACGAAAAAACCGCTTTTCAGCCGCCAGGACGCGTTTGCGCTCGTCGGCGCGATATGCATCAGCCTGCTCGCAATAATATTGTTCACGCGCGTGGGCGAGCTCCGCCACCTGGGGTATTTCGGCGTTTTTCTCATCTCGCTTGTTTCATCGGCAACGGTATTCGTGCCATTGCCCGGCTTTGCCGTCGTCTTTGCCATGGGCGCTTTCCTGAACCCGCTGCTTGTCGGCATTGCCGCAGGCGTTGGCTCGGGCATTGGCGAGATAACGGGCTACCTGGTGGGCTTTGCAGGGCATGATGCCGCGATGGGGACGAAGCTTTTCAGGCGGCACAAGCGCGAGATTGAGAAGTACGGCCCGCTTGCAATTTTCGCGCTTGCGTTCGTGCCCAACCCCGCCTTCGACGTGGCAGGGATTGCGGCGGGCGCGATAAAGATGCCCATTTGGAAGTTCGCGCTTGCCACCATCGCCGGAAAGACGCTTCGGTTCATCCTCCTTGCGTACGCCGGCGGGATTGCGTACGGATTCTGGCAGTGGGGCTGAGAAGGCGGTGCAAAATGGACATTTTCTACTTCAAGCTTTTCCTTTCATTCCTGGTCGGCGGCGCATACATTGCCTTTACCATCTGGCTTTCGGAGAAATTCGGCAGCAAAATCGGCGGGATTGCCATAGGGCTGCCCTCCACCGCGCTTGTCAGCTTCATCTTCATTGCCTGGACGTCCGATTTGGCGGCGGCGGTCGCAGCCGTGCCCATAACGCCGTTGGTGACTGCGGCATGCACGCTTTTCGTGGCCGCGTTTGTCCGCTTTTATGCGCATGGGCGCAATGCGGCGCTTGCCATTGCCCTTTTGGTTTGGGCATTGCTCACATTCCCGTTCGTGCTGCTTTCAATGGAGAATATCCTGCTTTCCCTTCTTGTGGGGGCGGTATTCTTTGCAATCGCAATATCCTACCTGCGGAAGTTCCCGCACAAGTTGCTGCCAAGCATAAGGCTCACAAAGGCAGAATTCCTCTTCAGGTGCGTTTTTGCAGGCGCCATAGTTGCCACCGCGGTCCTGCTGGCAAAAACGCTGGGGCCCGTGTGGGGCGGGCTGTTCGCAGCGTTTCCCGCGGCATATTCCTCATCTCTTTACCTGCTCTCGAAAAAGCACGGCATAGGCTTCACAGCCTCTGTCGCGCGCAGCATGCCTTTTGGCAGCATTGCAAATGTTGCTTTCGAGGTCGCGTTCTATTCCCTCGCGCTTTCGCTTGGGCTGTGGGGAGGGCTTGCGGCCGCGTACGCGCTCTCGCTTGTGGCGGCTGCGCTGCTGTACAGGTTTTTCATGGAGTGATGCCGGGAAGGAAAAAGAATGGCTCGCTTTGGCGCCGTCTTCGCAGATTTGTGCCCTTATTGGAAATAGGGCGGAAAAATAAGGCATAGGTTTAAATACACTAATAAACACTTTTACTTACTATAAGATGTTTGTGGGTTTCTCAATGAATAGGCGCACTAAAAATATCAAGGAGATGCCCCCCAGCCTGGGGGATATGCAAACATGGGCAGGGGACCTAAGGTCAATGTCCAGAAAATATCTCGTCCCTCTCACTGTAGATATACACAAAGGCAACGTCGACATACTAAGCATTCGACCAACGCTGAAGCCATATTTTGGAGTTGGCATTCCTCAAAAGCATGGGGGCGACGGCGTTAACTCTTTCATGGTGGCAAAACTGCACGAGCATCTCGCCTATGGGAGCGCCTCTGTTGCCGCGCATTTCGTGGGCCTTGGGCTTTTTTCCAATGCAATCGGCACTTATGGGACGCCAAGGCAGAAAGAGAGGTATTTGGTGCCAATGGTCGATGGAAAACTGATAGGTTGCTTTGCGCTTACCGGCTCCGATGGCGGGTCAAATCCAGCAGCCAGCACCTCACTCACCTTCAGCGAATCTGGCGAAAAATATATGCTGAATGGCACGCGCACGTTTATCACGAATGGAGCCATTTCCGATTATGCCGTCGTATTTGCCAAAGACAAGAATGACTTAGGAAGCGGAAAAATGACTGCGTTCATTGTGCCTTCCGAAACAAAGGGGCACGGAATGGGTTTCAAGCCAGGCAAGCCCTGGGATCTGATTGGGTGGAGGGGCGCAAAAACCTCGGATCTTTATTTTGACAACGTCGTTGTCTCAGAAGCCAATATGCTTGGCAAACGTGGCGAGGGGCTCAGGATCGCGTTAAGCACGATC